>Ga0335085_10002347_pt1 | contig 35696 bp, 34 predicted proteins | sample Lox_Sample_45_FD_206712 | JGI IMG/M metagenome (GOLD analysis project Ga0335085, IMG submission 206712) | Soil microbial communities from Loxahatchee National Wildlife Refuge, Florida, United States - Lox_Sample_4.5 | ecosystem: Environmental > Terrestrial > Soil > Wetlands | place: USA... | reverse complement strand
CTGGGGCTGGAGCAGGTCCCAAGGGTATGGCTGTTCGCCATTTAAAGTGGTACGTGAGCTGGGTTTAGAACGTCGTGAGACAGTTCGGTCCCTATCTGCCGTGGGTGTTCGAAACTTGAGAGGACTTCTTCCTAGTACGAGAGGACCGGAAGGAACGTACCTCTGGTGGATCGGTTGTCATGCCAATGGCACAGCCGAGTAGCTAAGTACGGACGAGATAACCGCTGAACGCATCTAAGCGGGAAACTCACCTCAAAACCAGGTTTCGCCCGAGAGCCGTGGAAGACCACCACGTCGATAGGCCAGGTGTGTAAGCGCAGCAATGCGTTGAGCTTACTGGTCCTAATCGCTCGATCGTAACGCTTGACCGTTCATGCTTTCGTTCCATGTCTGGAAACAAGGCCAGACGTGCGCGCACGAGCAATCGTGTGCGTCATCAGCTTGGTGTCTTGCGCGCAGATGTCAGTGTTCAGGTATCAGGTATCAGGAAGTTTCTGATAACTGATCCCTGATACCCGATATCTGCTCTTTGAAGCGTCCTTCGTCGGACTGGTGGTCCTAGCGGAGGAATTCTACCCGATCCCATTCCGAACTCGGCCGTCAAAGCCTCCAGCGCCCATGGTACTGCGGCTCAAGCCGCGGGAGAGTCGGTCGCTGCCAGTCCTACCAAGGACGCTTCCAAAGAACCCCGCCAACACAATGAATTCAAAAGCCCCGCGACCTGCCGGTCGCGGGGCTTTTGTTTTATGCTCGGCCCCATGGGACTTCGCCGCGCCGATCTCGTCCATCTCGCCCTGATGCTGGCCTCGCTCGCGATGGCCTATGTGCTGCCGTTCGAGCTCCTGCTGCTGGCCTACATCGTCCTCGGCCCGGCGCATTACTACACCGAGATCTCCTGGCTGCACGACCGCTCCTACTTCATGCCCACGCGCGCCTTCGCGGCCGTGCTGGCCGTGGCCGCGCTCGCCGGCATGTTCATGGCCACGCCCTGGTGGTCCGGCGTCCTGTTGTGGTGCTGCTTTGCCGGAGCGGCGATTGCCGCGCTCGGGCTGCCGCTCCGGCGCACGGTGATGCTGGGCACCGTTGCCGCGGCCGCGACGCTTCTCGCCGCCCTTGCCGGCGCGCCGTTTGCCTTCATCGGCATCATGCTGCCCACGCTCATTCATGTCTCGATCTTCACGCTGATCTTCATGACGCTGGGCGCCATGCGCTCGGGCAGCCGGTTCCAGTGGGGGCTGATCGGCGCCTATTTCGCCGCGGTGGCGGCGATCCTCATCGTGCCGCCATCGACGGCGACGGTGATTCCCGTCTTCGCGAAGCTGGGCCGGGACTATTTCGGCGATATCGCGCCGGCGCTGGGTGCGCTGTTCGGCAGGCCCGGCCTGCCATTCGCCGGCCGCGTCACCGGGCTGCTGTCGTTCGTCTACACCTATCACTACCTCAACTGGTTCATCAAAGCCGACGTCATCCGCTGGACGCGCATGCCCAGGCCGCGTCTGGCGCTCGTGGCCGGGCTCTCCGTCGTCTCCACCGCCTTCTGCTTCTACGACTATGCGCTCGGCATCACGGTCTTGCTGCTGGTGAGCCTGCTGCACGTCCTGCTCGAATTCCCGCTGAACACCGTGGCGATCCGGGATCTGACCGGGCTGGTGCTGGGCCGGAGCAGCCGCCCGGCGGCACGCGCGGGCGCCTGACGAGCCCTGCCGTCCGCGTCATGGCGGCCGCGCACCCACGCGCATTCCGCATCTGGCGCGGGCCTTGTAACAATGCGACGCGAACACAGACGAAAGAGCGCCCATGCACACCGGATCCTGTCTTTGCGGCGCGGTGCGCTTCGAGGTGACGGGCGCGCTCGCGGCCGCGGATGCCTGCCATTGCGACCAGTGCCGGCGGTGGTCCGGGCACTACTGGGTCTCGGCCAATGTGCAGCGCGCGGCGCTCACTCTTCACGGCGCGGACAGGCTCGCCTGGTACGCGTCGTCGGACAGGGTCCGCCGCGGCTTCTGTTCGGCCTGCGGTTCGGCGCTGTTCTGGGATCCCGCCGGCCACGATTTCGTCGCCGTGGCGCTGGGTGCGTTCGACAAGCCCACAGGCGGCCATCTCGAGAAGCACATCTTCGTCTCCGAGAAGGGCGACTACTACGCCATCGCCGACGGCCTGCCGCAGAAGCAGAGATTCGAATAGGCGGGCCCGGCATGCGCGTCTTCGATTTCACCCGCGCCATCGTCCGCGAGCCCGCGCCGGGCGCGGTGAAGGGCTTGCGCGCGTTCGAAGGGCCGGATCCCGATTTCGCGGGCCTCTTCGCCCAGCACGTGGCCTATGTGGCGGCGCTGCGTGCGGCGGGGCTCGAGGTCGAGGTGCTGGCGCCGCTCGAAGATTTTCCCGATTCCATGTTCGTCGAGGATCCGGCGCTGGTCTTTCCGGAAGGCGCGATCCTGCTGGCGCCGGGAGCGCCGTCGCGGCGCGCGGAGCGCGAGCACATGCGCCCCGTCCTGGCACGGCACTTCGCCCAGCTCATCGCGCTCGATCCTGAGGCCGCGACGGATGGCAGCGACGTGCTGGTCACGCCGGACGCGGTCTTCATCGGCCTGTCCGGGCGCACCAGCCGCGCGGGCGCGGAAGCCCTGGCGGCGGCGTTGCGCGCGCTCGGCCGCAAGCCGCGCATCGTCGAAACCCCGCCCGGAATCCTCCACTTCAAGACCGCCTCCTCGCTGGTGGACGAGGAGACCGTCCTGGCCACGCCCGCGCTGGCCGCGAGCGGCGTGTTCGCGGGCCTGCGGGTCCTCGTTACGCCGGCGGGCGAGGAGGCCGCGGCCAATGCGCTGCGCATCAACGATCGCCTGTTCGCCGGCGCCGAATATCCCCGCACCGCCGACATGCTCGCCCGTCATGGGCTGAACGTCACCCCGCTCGGGGTGAGCGAGGTCGCCAGGCTCGACGCCGGCTTGTCCTGCATGTCGCTGCGCTGGTAGGTGATCCGCGCCGGCGCCGCGGGCGTATCGCCCGGCCATGAGAGCCAGGACAATCATCGTCCGCGACCGGATGCAGCAGGGCTACCGCTACCGGCTGACCGAGCCCGCGGGACGCAATTTCGATCCGGACTTCCGCCCCGATCTGTCGCCGGAGGAGATGCTCGCGCTCGGGGTCTTCGGCGGCAAATACCTGAGCGATTGCCGCGGCGAATTCCCCGCGCGCTGGTTTTCGCGCGCCAGGCTCTCGCCCGGGAAGAAGGACCCGTCGCTCAACTTCTTCGGCGTCGATGCCTCCAAGCCGCTGTCCTATTGGCGCGACAAGGGCTGGATCCATCCGGACGATCCGCGCGGCTGGTTCCAGTGGTATTGCCGCTACTGGATGGGCCGCCGCCACGAGGACGACGCCCGCCAGATCCGCCGCTGGAAGCAGATCCGCCGCCACCTCGCCCAGTTGCGCAAGCACTGCGAGCCCGGCGATCTCCACTGCCGCCCGCGCCAGCGCCAGGCCCTGCTGCACTGGGCCTACGACAGCCGGAAGATGTAACAGGCGTTACGCCGCCGGGCGGGCCGAGACGAAGCCCTTGAGCGGATAGGTGCGCGCGCCCCACTGATTGGTGCGCGGGTTCCATACCCGCACCTGGCTCCAGTCGTTGTCCGGGCTCACGTCGGCCACCGGGATGTCGAGATAGAGCCTTCCGTCGCGCAGCCAGTTGGCGTGATCGACGATCACCTCGCGGTCCGACACCAGCCGCGTCACCACCGCCACATGGCCCTTGCGCATGTGCCGCGTCGCCGCGAACACCATCACCGATTCGGGCGAAGGCGTGCCGGAGCGCGCGTAGAATCCATAGGCATGTTCCCACCACAGATGCGCGTCGCCCTGGATGGCGAAGCCGGTGCGCTCGCGCGCGAAGGCCACGCAGTTGAGCCGCACGTCGGGCGTCTCGATGCGCGGCGCATCGTCGGCATCGAGGTCGGGCTGGGGCAGGGCGTCGGCAAGCTGCCCGGCGGCGTCGGCGTCCCTGTCGTCGTCCGAAAGATTGTCGGCGTCGTTGTCCGCCGTCGCTTCGTCCGCGGCCTGATCGTCCGCCTGCGCGGGCCGCGCGGTGGGGACGGGCACGCCCGCAAGCGCCACGACGGTCACGTCGTCATCGCTGTCCCGCGCCGGCCGCGCCTGCGGGGTGGGCGCGTCGGCGGCCTTCGCGGCATGGTGGTGCGGACGGATCTTGGGAACCGGAACGGCGGAGGAGGGTTGGGAAAAGAGCGCCAGAGCGCACGCAAGAAGAGCCGCCCGTCCGAGAAGATGCCGCATGCCGGTATCCTTGTAACGGGCCGCGAACCCATGCGCCGGGGCCCCCGCGCGATTCTGCGCACGGCCTTCCTAGCGTACGACGCGCGCTTTGCAAACCCGTTGCCCCGGTTCCCCCTTGCGGTGAGCCGTTCCGGGTTTATTCTTCGCGCCGGGATTCGGCAAAAGCGGGAGACACGCCATGGCCAATCGCGAACAGCGCAGCAACAAGGAAAAGAAGAAGCCCAAGGCGGGCGACAAGTCGAAGGACAAGGCCGCGCCGCCGCCCTTCCAGATGCCCGAACTGGTCCGCAAGCCCCACAAGGCCAAACCGCCGGGCTGAGCGCAGTCACGCGCGGCGCGCGTCAGATCGTGCGCGAGGGGTGGGCGTCCCTGCCTTTCACGAAGGGCAGCGCGAACAGCACCAGGAGAAACAGCGCGCCGAGCACGATCCAGGCTTCGTTGAACGATTGCACCATGGCGGCGCGCTGGATCATGGGCTCCGCGAAGGCGCGCATCGCCGGGTCGACCGGGCCCATGTCCTGCCCATGGAAGTACTCGACGGGCAGGCCCACCAGCCGCGCGAAATTGGGATCGCCATGCTGCAGCCGTTCGACGATATGGGCGGCGTGGTCGGGCGTGCGGCTCTCCAGGATCGTGTCGATCAGCGCGATGCCGATGGCGCCGCCCAGGTTGCGCATCAGGTTGAACAGCCCGCTCGCGTCCGCGGCCTCCTGCGGCGGCCAGCTCTCCATCGCGAGCCGCGTGGAGGGCAGGATGCACATCATGATGGCAACGCCGCGCAGGATCTGCGGCCAGAAGAAATTGTCGTAGTCGGATTGGAAGGTCGTCTGGCCGTTGAGGAAGAGGCCGATGGCGAAGATGCCGTAGCCCAGCCCGATCATCAGCCGCCCGTCGATGCGGCTCTCCGCCAATGCCGCGAGCGGCGCGGCGATCAGCTGCGCGATGCCCGCCACCATCATGATCTCGCCGATCTCGAGCGGGGTGTGGCCCCGCACCAGCCCCAGGAACACCGCCACGATATAGGTCGAGCCGTAGAGTCCCATTCCCACCACGAAGCTCAGCAGGCATCCCACCGCGAAGGGCCCGTGCCGGAAGCGCGTCAGGTCCACGAAGGGATTGGGCCGGTTGAGGCAGAGATAGCCGGTGAGCGATCCGGAAAGCGCGCAAAGCGCGAACAGCGAATAGATGAAGGGCCCCGTCCAGTGATGCTGCGGCGCCTGCTTGAGCAGGAGCTCGAGGCTGCCCAGGAACAAGGCGGCCAGCGCCACGGTGGCATAGTCGATCTTGCCCAGCAGCGCGAAGTCCGGCTTGCCGGTGCGGATGCACGCCGCCACCACCAGCGACACGAAGATCCCCGGCGCGATGTTGATCAGGAAGATCCAGTGCCAGGAATAATGCTCCGTCAGCCAGCCGCCGACATAGGGCCCGATGGTCGGCGCCACCATGGCGAACACGCCCGCCATGGTCGTGGCCAGGATCTCGTGCTTGCGGGGCAGGATGGTGAAGACGGAGGTGAACACCGCCGGGATCAGCATGCCGCCGAAGAAGCCCTGGACCACGCGGATGCCGATCAGGAGCTCGCCGTTCGCCGATGCCGCGCAGCCCAGGCTCGACAGCGTGAAGCCGAGGATGGCGCCGACGAACATCCAGCGCAGCGACAAGGCGCGGGTGAGAACGCCCGTCAGCGGGATGGCGATGACCTCGGCGATGAGATAGCCGGTCTGGATCCACGAGATCCGGTCGGTCGGGATCTTGAGCGCGTGCTGGACGACCGTGAGCGAGCTCGCCACCACCTGGATGTCCAGGATCGCCATGAACATGCCGATGCACATGGCGGTGTAGCCGATCCAGGTTCTGATCGTGCTCGGCATGCGGCTCCCACTCGCGCCGGAGTCAGGCAGCGGCCCCGGCCCGCCGGGCGGCGAGCGCGCGGTCCTCCTGCCTGATTCGCCAGAAAAGGATGATGGCGTTCAGCGCGGAAAACACAATCGCCACCGCGATTTCCCCGAAGACCAGCGGCAGCGCGGCGATCTCGCCCGCCACCACGGCGTAGTTCGGATGCCGGATGAAGCGGTACGGCCCGCGCTTGACCAGGGGCGCGCCGGGCAGGGTGACGATGCGCGTGGTCCAATAGGGGCCAAGCGCCGCCAGCACCCACAGGCGCAGGCCCTGCAGCAGCAGGAAGAGCGCGAGGAATGGGACGCTGATGCCCGCAGCCCGCGGCAGGAAGGCCACGATCGCCACGAGCCAGGCCGCGTGCAGCGCCACGATCAGCGGATAATGCGCGCGACCCACCTCCACGGCGCCGCGGGCCATGAGCGCGCGGGTGTTGCGCCCGGCATACGCCATCTCCGCCAGCCGCTGCAGCGCGACGAGGCCGAGGATGACGTAAGCCCAGCTCATTGCGGATCGAGCATCAGGAACGCGGTGGAGAAGCCGGGCCCCAGCGCGCTCATCAGCGTGCGCGCGCGCTGCTCGCGCGGCTTCATCCGCTCCAGCACGACGAGCGCGGTGACCGCGGACATGTTGCCGTATTCGCGCAGCACCGAACGGCTTTCCACCAGCGCGCCGTTCTCGAGCCCGAACGCGTCTTCCAGGGCGTCCAGCACCTTCGCGCCGCCGGGATGGCAGCAGAAGCGTTCGATGCCGGAGAGCGGGATGCCGTTCTTCTGCAGGAAGCCGGCCAGCACCTTCCTGAACTCGCTGGAGACCAGCGCGGGAATGCTCTGGGAGAAGATCGCCTTCAGTCCATCCTCCTGCACGTCCCAGCCCATGATGTCGAGCGAATGCGGCCAGGTGTGCTCGCCCGAGGCGCCGAAGCGCGGGCCGTCGCCCTCTACCGAAAGGATCGCCCCGGCGGCGCCGTCGCCGAACAGGGCCGCCGCCACCACGTTGCTCTTGGAGAGATCGTCCTTGCGGAAGGTGAGCGCGCACAGCTCCACCACCAGGAACATCACCCGCGCGCCCGGCATGGCGCGCGCCAAGTCGGCGGCGCGCGAGAGCCCGATCACCCCGCCAGCGCATCCCAGCCCGAAGATCGGCAGCCGCCTTATGTCGCGCCTGAGCTGCATGCGCTCCACGACCAGCGCGTCCAGGCTTGGCGTGGCGATGCCGGTGGTGGAGACGACGACGATGGCGTCGATGTCGCTCCGCTGCAGCTTCGCCTCGGCCAGGAGCCCGGTGGCCACCTGTTCCAGCAGGTTCACCGCGTTGTCGACGAAGAGCCTGGTGCGGTCCGTCCAGCCATGCGGATCCAGATACCATTCGATGGGCACGCAGGAATAACGCCGCTCGATGCCCGTGTTCACGAATACCGGCATCATGCGCGCGATGTCGCGCCGGCCGGCGAAAAGCGCCCGCGCGCGCGCGGCCGCATCCTCCTGCTCGATCGTGAATGGGGGTACAGCGGATTTCACCGCAAGAAGTCGGGGCTCCATGCGCACGCTCTGCCTTCGGGATGATGCCCCTCTCGGCATCACCTTATCCATGAAGGACGCGCGGCGCTATCTCCTTGTTTCAATTTCCATTTATGGGCCTGTATTTCCTCACGCCTTCGTGCGCGTGAGGTCCACCAGCGCCGCCAGCGCCGCCAGCGCGCCATAGGCGAAAAGCGCGGTCTGGGCCTCCGCCGCGGGGGTCGCCGGTTCCGGGCCGAACGCGCCATAGAGCTCGACCGCCGCCATCGCCGCCACGAACAGCCACAGCCAGGTGTTGCCGCGCGCGGTCCTGGCCGGCACGAAGCGCGCATAGAGCCACGCGCCGGCCACCAGCGTGATGAGTTCCAGCGGCAGGCTGATCCACAGCCAGCGCCACAGCCCGAAGCCCACCTTCACCCCGTCGTAAATCCACAGATCCGGCGCGTGCACCAACAGATCGAGGATCCAGTGCGAGAACGCCGCCAGCGACACCGCCGCGAACACCGCGCTGCGCCCGCCGCGGAAGAACAGCGCCACGATCCCGCCAAGCGCCACGGACAGGATGAGCGCGCCGATCAACCCGTGCGTATAGGGCATGTCGTAGAGCACCAGCGCGCTGCCCTGCATGAAGCCGGGCTGGATGCGCACATGCTCCACGCCGGTGAGGACGAAGATCGACCACCACACATCCAGCCACTGCACCGCCACGAAATAGACCCAGAGCGGCACGCGCCTGACGGCGGATTTGGCGCCGAAGGCCGGCCCGTAATGCCCGATGAACATGGCGACGCGCTCCCGAGGATTGCCGCGGGGAAGATAGGTCCCCGGTGCGCTCAACGAAATTGCATAAACTTTGCTATCTGATATTCAATTATGCATGGCAGAGAACTGGGACCTCTACCGTTCCTTCCTGGAAGTGGCCCGCCGCGGCAGCCTGTCGGAAGCGGCGCGCGCGCTCGGCCTTGCCCAGCCCACGCTCGGCCGCCACATCGCCGCGCTGGAAACGGAGCTCGGCGCCGGGCTCTTCGCCCGCTCGCCGCGCGGCCTGGCGCTCACCGAAACCGGCGTGGGACTCATGCCCCATGCCGCGGAGATGGCGCTCGCCGCCGCGGCGCTGGTGCGGGCGGCCTCCGGCGGCGTGGCCAGCGAACAAGGCACGGTGCGGCTCACCGCCAGCCTCTTCGTCAGCGCCGAGGTGCTGCCGCCGATCCTTGCGGAATTCCGCCGCGCCCATCCCGGCATCGCGCTCGAGCTCGCGCCGACCGACCGCAGCGAGGACCTGCTCCGCCGCGAGGCCGATATTGCCGTGCGCATGGTGCGTCCGCACCAGTCCGGCCTGATTGCGAAGAAGATCGGCGACGTGCGAGTCGGCCTCTTCGCGCACGATCGTTACGTGCGGCATGCGGGCCTTCCCGGGTCACTCGCGGATCTGCGCGCCCACAGCCTGATCGGCTTCGACCGCGACGAAAGCGTGCTGCGCGCCGTCGGCGGCGATATCGGGCTCGCCGGCCGCGACTCCTTCGCCTTCCGCTGCGACAACGACCTCGTCCAGCTTGCCGCGTTGCGCGCGGGCGTGGGCATCGGCGGCTGCCAGGTCGCCGCCGCCCGCCGCGACGCCGCGCTCGTGCCCGTGCTGGAAGACGCGCTGAGCTTCAAGCTCGAAATGTGGCTGGTGCTGCACGAAGACCTGCGCCAGCACCGCCGCATCCGCCTCCTGTTCGATCACCTGGCCGCGCATCTGCCGGCCTATGTGGCCGAGGGTGCGCCGCGCCGGGCTGGGGCATCGCGGAAGCCGGCCGCACAGCCCGCCCAGGCCGGCAAGGCCGCATGGCCAGTCCGCCGGACCGTGCCCAAATCGCCCGGGTCCGTCCGGCGCGACCCGGCCCGCAACGGCGGCGACCGATCCTGAAACGCGGGTCGAAAACATCCCCGATTCAAGGGTTTGCCCGGGGTGGACAGCGCCCCATGGATAGCCTATATCCGCCCACCCTGCGCGCCGGCGCTCAACGCCCGTGACGCAGCACCCATGACGCGGGGTGGAGCAGCCCGGTAGCTCGTCAGGCTCATAACCTGAAGGTCACAGGTTCAAATCCTGTCCCCGCAACCAAACTAAGCGCCTGGGTCAGGCGGGACGGACGGATGTTCCGCCTGACTCGGTCGCGCGAATTGTGTCCGCGCCCATGCGGAACCCAGCCGATACGCACAGGCCGTCCGCCGGCTCGAAGGTCACGGAGGGGACGCGGTCGCGGCTTTCCGGGCCGCGAGCGAATCCGCCACGATCCAGGCCGCGCCGGCCAGCGCCAGGTTGACCATGAACTCGATCCAGTTGCCGTGGGTGGGATGCGCCGACATCACGACCGGCGTGTGGACCAGGATGCCGAAGAGGACATACATCAGGGTCAGCAGCCGCGCGGCCAGAAGGTCGAGCACGCCGGACAGGATCGCGAGCCCCGCGGCGATGGCGGCGGCACCGGTGAAGTAGACCCAGAACATCGCGCCGGGCGGGATCCAGCTTGGCACGAAGGTGGCGCTGAATTTCGCGAAGACGAAATGCGCCGTGCCGAAGATCAGCACACACAGGCCGAAGACGAAGCGCGCGCCCGCCGCCAGCCGCGCCGATGCGAGCGGCCCGCCGGCCGGCGCCAGCACGATCAGCCCCGCCACCGTCAGCGCCACCTGTTCGGCGGAGGATTCCCAATAGTCGAACCCCAGCGGATGCACCGTCAGGCGCGTGAGATCGAGCAGCACCAGGCCCGCGCCGAACCCGGCCGTCAGCAGCGCCGCGCCCCAATTGCGCCGCACATTGACGAGCACGCCGCCCGCCAGCATCAGCGCGCCCACGGCATAGGCGAGCGCCGCGCGGCCCGGCAGCGCCGGCGGCGGCGGGATCCAGCCCTCCGCGAAGTCGCCCCAGACCAGGGTCGCGCCCCCCATCATCGCCGCCCCAAGCCCGTAAACGCGCGCCCCGAACCCGCCCATGTCGCTCCTGCCCGTCTCATCCCCATGCGGGAGACTACGCGCGCGGGCGCGCGCGCGGCGTACACAAAGCCGCGACCGCGGCCGCGGCGCCTGTGATATAAGCCTTTCGGAGCGCGTTTCGCGCGGTCCGATAGTGCGGATTCGATTTGGGGGGCATCCATGCCGGAGGGGCAATCGCAGCAGGCTGTGGCCTGGGACAAGGCCTTGCGGGACTGGCTCGCGCGCTTCCACGCCAGCCGTCCAGCCTATCTCATTCCCATCACGGTGCTTACGGGGATCTATCTTGCCTGCGAGCTTTCCTTCAACGCGCGGCTGCTCGACGTCGTCGGCGGCACGCCGACGAAGCCGGAAGTGGATTCCATCGAGCATTTCGGCCGCTACATCTCGGGCGCGGCGCTGGCGCTGGCGCTGTGGGGAACGGCGATCATGCCGCGCGGCGTCAAGGCGAAATGGTCCATCGGCGGCTGGATCCTCGCGCTGGGGCTGTCGGCCTTCGTCAGCGTCTACATGGTCTACAATCTGGAAGGCGATCTCATCGACTACCTGACGGATCATTCCGACGGCGCCACGCGCCAGCGCGCGCTTTACCTGGCGGCGCTGCGCCACGGCATCCTCACCGGCGACGTGCAGGTCCCCACCATGACGCTGACGACCGGCAAGCTCGCCACGCCGGAGGGCAAGACCTTCGCGGCGCTGTTCCCCGTGCTGGCGTACTCCGACAACGACGTGATCCGGAAGGCGGACAAGGCGCTGATGACGCTGTCGGCGAAACAGTTCGCGACCGGCCCGGCGGGCGTGGCCAAGGCGTTCTCGGCCTATAGCGGGCTGACCGTGTTCTACGGCGTGAACCTCTTCAACGGAATCTATGCGCCCGCGCTCGACAAGCTGCACGACGACATCCAGGACAATCCGGGCAGCCCGCAGCTGGCGCGCGCGCTGTTCGACGAGAAGATGAAGCCCATCCAGGCGCAGCTGGGATCGGCCGCTCCCATCCCGCCCAACCTGACCTGGCAGGGCTTTTTCGCCCTTCCCGGCGTGCAGGCGCAGATGCGCCGCAAGCTCGGCATCCCCGGCGCCGCGCCGATCCCGGCGGGCCTCAACGGCAGGCAGTTCCAGGAGATCGTGTACCAGCCGCTCCTGGATTCCCGCGTGAACGCGCTGATGTCCTGCTACCGCAATCCGCCGGAGGCCTTCGCCGACCATCATCCCGAGCAGGAAGCGGGCCGGCGCTTCATGCGCCTGCTGCTGGTGCCGCCCATCGCGCTGGCGTTCTCGCTCATCGGCGCGCTGGTGCACATCACGAAGTTCTCCAACTACGCGCTCCGCATGGCGGTGAACAAGCCGTGGCTGAACATCCGCACGGTCGGCGCCGCCGTCGCGGCGATCGGGCTGAGCGCGTTCCTGGCGTCGAACGCCATCACGACCTCGGCCGGATTCGGCGTGCTGCGCGACGAGACGCGCCAGCAGCTGGGTCCGTTCTTCGTGGCCGCCTTCACCTGGGTGATCCAGGCGCAGCATTACGCTTATCCGTTCGACGAGGCGGTGCGCAGCCACGTGCTGGGCGGCGCCACGTTCGGCTACCGCCCGGGCGATCGCGCCGAGCCGAAGCTCGTCGATCCCTGCGCGCCGGAACTGTAGCCCTGCCTATCCGGGACTGCCCGCGTCCTTTCCGGGATCGTAGGTGCTGCACGGCGTGTCCGCCGGATCGATCAGCTGGGCGCCTTTCAGGCAGCTCGGATCGAAGCGCGCCGTGCGGGGCAGGCGCTGCGGGGCGGGCGGGGCCGCCGCCGCGGCGGTGCTGGTGTCGGCCTGGGTCTTGTGGCTCTTCCTCGCATGGCCCGTATCGCCGGCGGGCGCCGCCTGATCGGGCGCCGGTTGCGCCGGGGTTTGTGAATCCGGGCCCTGGTCCTCATCGCCGTTCGACTGGTCGGGCGGCGGGCCGGCCTGTTCGGGCGGCGGCGGCGCGGGCGGCGCGCCGTGGAACACCGCGTTCTGCTGCAGCGGCCCGTACATCTGCCCTTCGGAATAGACCCAGACGCGGCCGTCGCCCGGTGCGGTCGATTGCGCGAAGAGCTGGTTGCCGTTGGTCCAGAAGGCGAGGTTGGTGTGGCAGTCGCCCATGTGCCAGTTGTGGTAGGGCGCTGTCGTGGCGTCGACCGCCACATAGTCCGTCGGGCAGTCGTCCGTGGAGTCCTGCATGACGGTGACCTGGCCGTGGGCGAAATCCTGCACGGCGACGACCGACGCGCTGTTGGGCGCGCCCAGGTCGAGCAGATTGGCGCCCACCAGCAGCTGGAAGCTGCCGGTGGCGCGGTCGCGCCGGAACGTCGCCGGCGTGCCGCGGGCATAGAAGGTGGAGAACGAGCGGTAGCCCTTGCTCCCCGGCGGCTTCTGGAAAATGCTGCCGAAGAAGCCTTTGTTCTTCGAGTGGAACGGCGATCGCGTCACGTCCTGGGTGAAGCCCGTGCTCCCGAAACCGTGCTTGCCCTGGCCATATGCCGGGTTGGCGTTCTGGTTGAGATGCGAGTTGTTCGAATGGGAATTGCGGTTCGACGAGAACGGATTGCCGAAGGGGTTGGCGGTGCGGTTCTGCGAGCCGAAGCCCTGGGAGTTCTGCGAGCCGTTCTGGTAGGGGGATTTCTGCGGTTGCTGCCAGGGAAACTTGAACACCTGGTTCTGCGGCTGGGTGCCGAATTGCGGCCGCGTGCCCGTGGCCGGCTTGCTGACCGTCACCGGGGTGTAGGTCTTCGTGCTTGCGGGCTTCTTTCCCGCCAGCGCCGGACCGGCGGCGAGCGCCGTTGCGCAGAGGCCGACGATCCCGGCGAGCACGATGCCGCGCCGGCCGCGCTTTTGCCCTGACCCCGCGACAAACCCCTTCAATCCAATCATTTCGGCCCCCAAATAAAGTACCTCTGGAATGTCGAAATTCGATCCTTCGGCCCGCGCGATGTCAAGGCGTCCGCCATTTGCTCCCATGCGATTTTTTTCCCGCCGCCGCCGCGCTAGCATGTGACGGATCGAAATTCCGGTGAACAGATGCCCAACATCATTCTCGATGCCCTGTCCGCGCTCGAGCCCAACCCCGCTCCGCCTTCCATCGGCGTCGCGCTGCGCGATCTCGCGGCTCAAAAAGGCGACGCGTGGGCGGTGAAATGCCGGGACGAGACGCTGAGCTTCCGCGATCTTCACCTGCGCACCAACCGCATCGCCCGCGGGCTCCTGGCGCGCGGCGTGTGCCACGGCAGCTTCCTCACCATCGCGCTGCCCAACGGCATCGGCTTCGTGGAGGCCTGCTTCGCGGCCTGGAAGATCGGCGCCATCCCGCAGCCCGTGTCGTGGCGGCTGCCGCTGATCGAGATGAAGGCCATCGCCGATCTTGCCGGCTCGCCCATCGTGGTCAGCGACGCCCCGCTCGATATCGCCCGTCCCGTGGTCTCCATCGCGGAGCTCCATGCGGCGTGCGCCGACGATTCCGGCCTGCCCGACGCGATCTCGCCTTCGTGGAAGGCGCCCACCTCCGGCGGCTCGACGGGCCGTCCCAAGCTGATCGTGGCGGGCGCGCCCGGCGTGACGCAGGCCGCGGGCGCGGTGCTGTGGAACCTCAAGCCGGACGACACGGTGCTGATGCCCGGCCCGCTCTATCACAACGGCCCGTTCGTGACGCTCTTCCCGGCGCTGATGATCGGCGCCCGCGCGGTCATCATGCCGAAGTTCGACGCGGAGGAGACGCTGGCGCTGATCGAGAAGCATCGCGCGAGCTGGATCTATCTCGTCCCCACCATGATGAGCCGCATCTGGAAGCTGCCCGCCGAAGTGCGCGCGAAGTACGACGTCTCCTCGCTCAGGACGCTGTGGCACCTGGCGGCGCCGTGTCCGCCCTGGCTCAAGGAGGAATGGATCGCCTGGCTGGGCCCCGAGGTGGTATGGGAGCTCTATGGCGGCACGGAGGGCGTGGCGGCCACCATCATCAGCGGCAGCGAATGGCTCGCGCACAGGGGCTCGGTCGGCACCATCGCGCTGGGCGGCGAGATCGAGGCCTTCGACGCCGAGGGCAACATGCTGCCGCGCGGCGAGACCGGCGAGATCTTCATGAAGCTCAGGCCCGAGCAGCCGGCCACCTACCGCTATGTCGGCGCGGAGACGCGCTCGCTGCCCGGCGGCTGGGAGTCGATCGGCGACATCGGCTGGCTTGACGCGGACGGCTATCTCTATCTCGCCGACCGCCGCACCGACATGATCCTGGTCGGCGGCGCAAACGTCTATCCCGCCGAAGTGGAAGCCGCCATCGACGAGCATCCGCTGGTGATGTCATCCTGCGTCATCGGCATACCCGACGACGATCTCGGCAACCGCGTGCATGCTATCGTCCAGCCGCGCGAGGGGTTGACCGAAGCCGACCTCGAAGCCCACCTCGCCGGCCGCCTCGTCCGCTACAAGCGCCCGCGCTCGATCGAGTTCACGGCCGAGCCGCTGCGCGACGACGCGGGGAAGGTGAGGCGGAGTCAGTTGCGGGCGGAGCGGCTGGTCAAAAGCTGAGGGCGGAGAGCTGGCCGAAAGCCGGAGCCGGGTTCGATCGGATGGAGTCGCAAAAGAGGATCGTCATGGCCCGCGACTGCGCCCACCCGGTTGACGTAATGGATCGCGGCGAAGACGGCTGACTCTAACCCCAACTCTCCGTCATCGCCGAATAGACCAGCGTGCGCAGGTCGCGCCGGAGCGTCAGCCGGGCGTCGGTGCCCATCACCTGGGTCATGAACACCACCGCAAGCTCTTCCTTGGGATCGATCCAGAAGGCGGTGCTCGCGGCACCACCCCAGAAGAATTCGCCGGGGGTTCCGGGAAGCAGCGTCTTCGCCGGATCGACCGTCACGCCGCAGCCGATGGAGAAGCCGATGCCCTTGTAGCCGGCCTCGCTGAACAGCCCTTCGCCCGCCACCATGTCGGTGAGCAGCGCGCCGCCGGGCAGCAGGTTCGTCCCGAACATCGCCACGGTCTTGGGCGAGAGGATCTGCACGCCGTCGAGCGTTCCGCCGCCCAGCATCATGCGGCAGAAGCGCATGTAATCGTGCGCGGTGGAGACCAGCCCGCCGCCGCCGGATTCGAGCTTGGGCGGTTCGGCATAGGTGGATTTGCCGGCGTCGTCCTGCAGCTTCAGCCCGCCGCCCTTGCGGGGCATGTAGCAGCTCGAGAACCGGTCCAGCTTGCCGGCCGGCACGCTAAAGGAGGTGTCCGTCATCTTCAGCGGCTGGAACAGCCGCGTGCGCAGGAACTCCCCGAACGTCAGTCCCGAAAGCTTCTGCACCAGATACCCCATCACATCGATGGCGACGGAATAGTTCCAATTTTCGCCCGGCGAGAAGTCGAGCGGGATTTCCGCGAGCTGGCCGATGAAGGCATCGAGGCCGCCCGGCGTCTGGAAGTCGCACACCTTCTGGCGGCGATATTCGGCGTCCACCGAGGTGCGCATCATGAAGCCGTAGGTGAGGCCGGAGGTGTGGGTGACGAGGTCGATCACCTTCATCCGCCGCCTGGGCGGGGTGGTGATGAACTGTCCCGCCGTGTTCTCCACCAGGCTCGGCACGCCGCTGGCATAGACGCGCAGATTCTTGAATTGCGGGATGTGGGCATGGACGTCGTCCTCCAGCCCGAGCTTGCCTTCCTCCACCAGCATCATCAGCGCCACCGCCGTGATCGGCTTGGTCATGGAGTAGATGCGGAAGATCGCGTCCTCGCGCATCGCGGTGTTGCGCTCGATGTCCATCAGCCCGGACATCCCGGTGTGCACCAGCTCGCCGCGCCGGAACACCTGGGTCAGGATCCCCGGCAGCACGCCGGTTTCGACGTAACGCGCGGTCATCACCCGGTCGACAGCCTTCAGCCGCGCCGACGAAAACCCAACGGATTCCGGCTTGGTCATGGCATTCTCCTAGTATCGCTCCGCGAATGTTTGCGAAGGTCTCGCGGCCATTCAACCTCCCCCTTGTGGGGAGGTCGAAAAATCCGAAGGATTTTTCGGGTGAGGGGGTCGCAACAGGGTTCCCCCCACCCGAAAACGCCCTCCGCTGCGCTTCGTGCGTTTTCGACCTCCCCACGAGGGGGAGGTTATCGCACGCCATACCGAATATTTGAATACGGAGGGCCATGCGGCTAACCTTGGGTGCTGAAAAGGGAGAGAGCGGCCATGGCTTGGGATTTCGAGACCGATCCGGAGTTTCAGAAGAAGCTCGACTGGATCGACACCTTCATCGACGAGGAGGTCGAGCCGCTGACCCAGCTGGGCGTGGGCCTGGGCGGGGTGAAGTCCAAGACCTACCAGAAGACCGTCCGCCCGCTCCAGCAGAAGGTGAAGGAAGAGGGATTGTGGGCCTGCCACCTGGGGCCCGAGCTGGGCGGGCAGGGCTACGGCCAGGTGAAGCTCGCGCTGATGAACGAGCGGCTGGGCCGGGTGGGACTCGCGCCCGTCGTCTTCGGCTGCCAGGCCCCCGACACCGGCAATGCGGAGATCATCGCCCATTACGGCAGCGAGGCGCAGAAGAAGAAATATCTCTGGCCGCTGCTGAACAACGAGATCACCTCCGGCTATTCGATGACCGAGCCGCAGGGCGGCTCCGATCCCCTGTCGTTCCAGACGCGCGCGGAGCTCGACGGCGACGAATGGGTGATCAACGGCGAGAAATGGTTCACCTCCGGCGCCCGCAACGCCGAGGTGCTGGTCGTCTATGCCGTCACCGATCCCGGCCACAAGGATCCCTACCGGCGCATGAGCATGTTCCTCGTGCCGCGGCGCACGCCGGGCGTGGAGGTGGTGCGCTATGTGGGCGTGGGCACCGAGCGCCGCGGCTCCGAAGGCTACATGCGCTACACCAATGTGCGCGTGCCCTACGACGCGCTGCTCGGCCCGCGCGGCGAGGCCTTCGTGATCGGGCAGACGCGGCTCGGCGGCGGGCGCGTGCATCACGCCATGCGCACCGTCGGCCAGTGCAGGAAGGCGCTCGACCTGATGTGCAAGCGCGCGGTCTCGCGCACCACGCGCGGCGGCGGCAAGATCGCCGACTACCAGATGGTGCAGGAGCAGATCGCCGACAGCTGGATCGCGCTGGAGCAGTTCCGGCTCCTGGTGCTGCAGACCGCGTGGAAGATCGACAAGTACAAGGACTATCGCAAGGTGAGGAAGGACATCGCCGCCGTGAAGGTCGCGATGCCCACCGTCTATCACGACATCGCCAGCCGCGCGATGCACATCCACGGCGCGCTGGGCGTCTCCAACGAGATGCCGTTCACCTCCATGCTGATCGGCTCGATGGTCATGGGCATCGCCGACGGCCCGACCGAAGTCCACAAGATCACGGTCGCCAGGCAGGTCCTGCGCGATTTCAAGCCGGACAACGACCTCTTCCCGTCCTACCACCTGCCCAAGGTGCGCGAAGCCGCCAAGGACCGCTTCCCCGACGTGGCGGCCATGCTGAAGGACGAGTGGAAAGCCTACGCGGAGGGGATCGACGCGCTGTAATACTTCCTCCCCCGCTCTCGCGGGGGAGGAAGCTTGATGGTCACATTCCCGTTCCCCGCTTCGCTTTCGCACGGGGATGGAGTAAGCACTGTCCCGGGCGTTTCGCACTCGTGTAAGGGCGTAATCCTTGTCGCAAACCGAACCGGCTGCCGTCGAGCCGTCCGCCGCGGACTGGACCCGGATCCTCAACCGTTATCGCGATCCGAGCGTGCGGCGCAGCATCGCCGAGCTCGCCGTGACCGCGGCGCCCTACGCGGCGCTGTGGCTGGCGATCTGGGCGGCGTGGCATTTCGGCTTCTGGTACGTGTCGCTGCTGCTGGCGGTGCCGGCCGCGGGCTTCCTGGTGCGGCTGTTCATGATCCAGCACGATTGCGGCCATGGCTCCTTTTTCCGCCGCCGCGTCACCAACGACTGGGTCGGCCGCGTCATCGGCGTGCTGACGCTCACGCCCTACGACGCCTGGCGCCGCGCCCACGCCATCCATCACGGCACCTCGGGCAATCTCGACAAGCGCGGCATCGGCGACCTCGACACGCTGACCGTGCGCGAATACCGCGCGCTGCCGCTGCTCGGGCGGCTGCGCTACCGGCTCTACCGCAATCCGCTGGTGCTGTTCGGGCTGGGGCCGATCTACATGTTCATCCTGCGCCACCGCCTGCCGCTGGGGCCGACGCTGGCCAACTGGCGCGCCTGGATCAGCCCGATGGCGACCAACCTCGCCGCCGCCGCGCTGGCCGTGGCGATGATCTGGCTGGTGGGTTGGAAGGCGTTCCTCGCCGTGCAGGTGCCGATCACGCTGATCGCGGGCTCGGCCGGGGTGTGGCTGTTCTTCATCCAGCACCAGTTCGACCACACCTTCTGGGCGGCGGACGGCGCCTGGAACCCGACCGACGCCGCCCTGCGCGGCAGCTCCTACTACGTGCTGCCCGGCGCCCTGCGCTGGCTGACCGCGAACATCGGCATGCATCACGTCCATCACCTGCACGCGCGCATCCCCTACTACCGCCTGCCGCAGGTGCTGCGCGAACAGGCGCGGCTGGCCGCCGTCTCGCGCGTCTCGCTGCTCAAGAGCATCCGCTGCGCCCGGTTGTCGCTGTGGGACGAATGCGAGAAGCGCCTCGTCAGCTTCCGCGCGGCGCGCAAGCGCGGCTGACCCGGCGGGAAGGAGGCACGGCGCCGGCCCCGCCTTGGCGGGCGCGTGTGAGCCGCAATTCACGTTTCTCGCGCCGGTGTGACTTGCCGACCATGGGTCGGTTTTGAGAGGATGGCCGCGTATCCCGGGGGATCACGCCATGCCGAAACCGATCGCCGCGTTCCTGCTCGCCGCCGCCACGCTTGCCGCCGCCGCGCCGCCGGCCCTTGCCGACGAGGCGCTCACCGCCCGCAACAAGGCCGTCGTGCGCGATTTCTACACCGCGGTGTTCATCGGCCGGAACGTGGACGCGGCGCCGCGCTTCCTCGCGCCCGGCTACATCCAGCACAGCGCCGGCATCCCGACGGGCCTCAAGGGGTTCATGGACACCTTCCGCGGAGCCTTCGCCAGGAAGCCCCCGGCGGACTACAGGCGCGAGATCGTCCGCGTCGTCGGCGACGGCGACATCGTCGTCCTGTTCGACCGCCAGAGCGGCACCCCGCCGGGCAAGCCGCACGCGGTCGTGCTCCAGTTCGACATGTTCCGGGTCGAGAACGGCAAGATCGTCGAGCACTGGGACGCCGATCCCGGCTCGACGACCTGAAGCCCGGAGTCGGTTGCCGTCAAATGGACGCAACCAACCTCCCTGTCATGGCCCGCGGCTGCGGGCCACCCAGATGGGCTTGTCGATTGACGACATATTTGCTCCGGGCACGTTCTTCACGGGCGAAGCGGGCTTCACCTGGGTGGCCCGCATGCGCGGGCCATGACAGGGCTGTGTGAAAATCCAAACGATCGCGACCCGCTCTATTCCTTCTTCTGCGCCTGCGGTGCCTCGTACACCGGCGCCAGCGCCGCGGCGATGTCGGCGGCGTTGAAGACGAGCCAGTCCAGCCCCTTGTAGTCGCCGGGGAGCGCGCCGGGGTTGACGAAGAGGACGGTGAGTTCGCACTGGTAGCCGTCGGGATCGATCCGGAGCGTGGTGCCGTAATAGCGCGTGTCGATGCGGAACTCGGTGTCCTTGCGGTCGGTGATGATGAAGCCCGCAAAGCCGCGCTCCTTCGCAACCTCCGCCACGCGCAGCAGCGCCATCTCCTCCACGATGGAGGCGGTGCTCTTCACGCCGCGGTATCCCACCACGGTCGCGCCGTTCTCCTCGCGCACGCGCCAGCCTTCGGTGTCGAGGTCGTCGCGCGAGCCGGTGAAGGCGAACCACGGCTTCTTCGCCTCCTCATAGGGCGGGATGCGGCGCGCGCTCTCGGCTTCGGGCAGCACCTTGAACAGGTCTGCCGCCACGTAGCTGCGCGGCACGTCCGTGACCTGGGTGATGGGCACGGCCTGGTCGATCTCCAGCACCTTGCCGTTGTCGCTCTTCTCGGCGTCCTTCGTGCCCCTGGCATGCCTGGCGGAGCGCGCCGCGGCCTTCGGCGCCGATCTGGGCGCGATGGCCTGGAGCAGTTCGCCCGAGGCCCAGCCGGGCGGGAGCTGCGCGGCGGCGACGGCCTTGCGCACCTCCTCCACCTTGCCCTGGCCCGCCTTGATGCGGTTCTCCACCAGCATGGTCCAGGAATCGACCATCGGCTGGCCGTATTTGGCGGTCTGGATGCGCACGGCGGCGACGTATTTCTGCCTGGCCACGTCGCCGGAATCGTTGGGGTCGAAGGGCGGCGGCGGCGGCGTGGTGGCCGAGGCGAGCGCATCGCGTAGCGACTGCAGCGTCTTCTCCGCCTCGTCGCCGTGGCCGAGCACCGCCTGCAGATAGGCGTAGTAGCCGCCGATGACGACATGGAACAGCGTGTCGCGCTCCAGCTTGCGCGCGCCGGTCTGCTCCTCCACGCCGCGGAAGACGGAGCCGCCGCCGGTGTCCTGCGGCGGCACCAGGTGCGGATAGATCGCCAGCGCCGCGTCGTAGTCCTTCGACAGCAGCGCCTTGAGGAACACCCGCGCCCGCTCGGACGGCACGAAGCGCGCGATGTCGCGCAGCACCTCGTCCTCGTCCGCCTGCGCGCCGTTGGGCTGCAGCACCATGTCGGCGGAGGCGATGTCCTGCCGGTTGTAGGGCCGCTCGGCCAGCGCCGCCATGGCGCGCGCTTCGGCCTCGGCCTTCTGGCCGTCCTGCTTCATCGCGTAGGCGCGCACGATCTTGAGCCCCCAGCCGAGGCTGCGCGCGTAATAGACGTCGGAGGGGTCCTTCACCGCCGCGTCTGCGAGATCGAGATCGGCCAGCGCCGCCTTGGCGTCGCCCGCCTCCAGGTGATGGATCGCCCGCGCCCTGAGCAGGCTCACCTTGCGCATCCAGTGGGCGTCGGGCACGTCGGTCAGGGCGTCCGTGCAGGCCTGCACGCCCTGCTGGCCGGTGAAGGTGGCCGAAAGGCCCGTGGTGCCGTAGCCGGACGGATTGAAGATGCCGAGCACGTTGGCGTAGGAGGTCATCCCGTCGCCCTCGTCGGAAGGCGCGCCATAACCGTCGCAGCCGCGATACTGCGTGGACGGCACGGCCAGCGCTGGCCCCGCCAGCCCGACCGCCGCCACCGCCGCCAAACCCAGGCCGCGCGCCCGCATCGCGTTTTTCACCCGCAACTCCTCGACACCTTCGCCGCGAATGTATCGCACGCCGCGCAACCGGTCACGCGAACCGGCTTCCGTCCCGCGCGAGCGACATCGCCGCCATTGCCCCGCCGGGCTCCCCATCTGCTAGGCTCCGGCCGGACAGCCATCCCGGAACCACGCCCATGTCTCTCCCGCCCAACTGGCCCGCCATGTCCATCGCCGAGGCGCACGCCCGGCTCACCGCGCCCGGCACGCCCCTGGAGATGGAGACCGTCGCCATCCGCGGCGTTCCCACAAGGGTCTGGAAGAACCTGCCGCCCACCATCCGCGAGCTGCTCACCGCGGCCCGCGCCGCCCACGGCCCCAAGGAGTTCCTGGTCTACGAGAACGACCGCGCGACCTTCGAGAGCTTCTACCGCGCGGCGGTCGCCGTCGCGAACGAGCTTGCCAGGCAGGGCGTGAAGAAGGGCGACCGCGTGGCGCTCATCATGCGCAACCTGCCCGAATGGCCGGCCATCTTCTACGGCGCGGAGATCCTGGGCGCGATCGTGACGCCGCTGAACGCGTGGTGGACGGGGCCCGAGCTGGAATACGGACTGGTCGATTCCGGCACCAAGGTCGCCTTCGTGGACGCCGAGCGCCTGGAGCGCATCGGCGAGCATCTGGTGAACTGCCCGGATCTCAAGCGCGTCTACGTCTCGCGCTATCCCGACGAGCTGCCCAATCCCATCGTCACCCGGCTGGAGGACGCCATCGGCCAGGTCAACGACTGGATGAAGCTGCCGGACGCGCCGCTGCCCGCCGCGGCACTGGGTCCGGACGACGACGCCACCATCCTCTACACCAGCGGCACGACCGGAAAGCCCAAGGGCGCGCTCGGCACCCACCGCAACATGCTCTCCAACATCATGGCCGCGGCATCCGTCGGCGCGCGCAACTTCCTGCGCCGGGGCGAGGCGCCGCCCGCGCCGGATCCCGGCGCGCCGCAGCGCGTGACGCTGCTCTCGGTGCCGTTCTTCCATGCCACCGGCTGCTTCGCGGTGATGAACCCCACCGTCGCGGCGGGCGGCAAGATCGTGCTGATGCGCAAATGGGAGCCCGAGCTCGCCATGCAGCTCATCGAGCGGGAGAAGGTCAATTCCGCCGGCGGCGTGCCCACCATCGCCTGGCAGCTCATCGAGCATCCCAACCGCCACAAATACGACCTGTCGTCGCTGGAGGCCGTGGCCTATGGCGGCGCGCCGTCCGCGCCCGAGCTGGTGCGCAAGATCGTGGAGACCTTCCCGAAATCGGTGCCCGGCAACGGCTGGGGCATGACCGAGACCTCGGCCACCTGCACCTCCAACAGCGGCGAGGATTACGAGAACCGGCCCGACTCGTGCGGCCCCGCGGTCGCGGTGTGCGACATCAGGATCATGAACCTCGAAGGCACCCACGAGCTCGCCCGCGGCGAGGTGGGCGAGCTGTGGGCGCGCGGGCCCAACATCGTGAAGGGCTACTGGAACAAGCCGGACGCCACGGCGGCCACCTTCTTCGACGGCTGGGTCAGGACCGGCGATCTCGCCCGCATGGACGAGGAAGGCTTCTGCTTCATCATCGACCGCGCCAAGGACATGCTGATCCGCGGCGGCGAGAACATCTATTGCGTGGAAGTCGAGAACGTCCTCTACGAGCATCCCGCCGTGATGGACGCGGCCCTGGTGCCCGTGCCGCACAAGACGCTGGGCGAGGAGCCTGGCGCGGTCGTCCACCTCAAGCCCGGCATGCACACGACAGAAGACGAGCTGCGCCAGTTCGTCGCCGGCAAGCTCGCGGCCTTCAAGGTGCCGGTGAAGGTCGTGTTCTGGCCCGAAACCCTGCCGCGCAACGCCAACGGCAAGATCCTGAAGACGGAATTGAAGAAGATTTTTGCGGGGTAGGGCAATGCGCGCATGGCTGTTCGGCATTGTCGCCGCGACGACTGCTGCGTCAGCCGCCGGTCAGCCACCGGCGACGCCTCCAGCCTTGCGTTGCGTGTACGATTTGATGAAGCGGGATGCGCACGCGCAATCAGTCGCGGCGTATTCGATCGATGAGGTCAGGTCCGCGATTGAGTTCTCTTTCCAGGACAAGACCAATCGCACAGTCACGGCCGACATCATGATTTTGTCTGTAGGAAGTCCCGCCACCTATCATCTGACAATTTTGCCGGGCGAACCGGACGACATGGGATGGGAAGCACTGGACTTCCTGTCAGAGACAATTCCGGATGGCATCGGGCAATGTCACATCGGCCCCGGGCTTGACAGCCTGATTCCACAGCCGAGCCCCCACGACCAGTGGCGGCGCGTGGATTTCCCGAATTGAACCGCGCCTGTTGTGCGCAACCTATTAAGGCCGGCCCGAATGTGCCCATGAATGAGCGCAGCTGTGTCTGCACAACTTGAAATATTATTACCCCGATTTTTCCAGATTTTGCTTGGCAGCGTGAGGTAATGCGTTCGTTTGAAATTTAGGCTGCAAAATGGCGTTATTAGGGCCGTTTGATGACAATGGGAAAGCGCTTGACTAATTTGAAATTGGCGCTCATCTACAGTCGATTGTTGGCAATCCTGCCGACATAAAACCACGGAGAGTGGAGAATGCGCCAAAAATGACCCGCCTGAGCGAAACGCCATCGATCTGGTGTTTCGTGTCCTTGATACGCTGATAAGGTTGGTAACCCTCCTGTTTGCGTATCTCGCCTACCAAGTCACTTGCCTTACCTACGTACTTTTGCTGCACCAACAGTAAGAAACCAGGGCCCCCGAATGGGGCCTTTTCTTTTTTAGGCTTTCCGCTTCTTATACGGCCCACGCTTCTTAGGCGGATTCTCCGCGTCCATCATAGCGCACAAATCGGCCATGCTCATTAGCTCTTTCGCGATCCCTGCCTGCATCGCCGGGGTGACACGAAGCGTCTTGTGAATGCGGCAGAAATTATAATGCACAAAATAGAGCGCAAGCGCGTAGCAATGGTTGTCAAACTTCTTGCTGAAAGCGTTGGTAAGACGCGTGAACCGGCGCATGGACATACGCATTGTAAGGTTCTGGCGCTCGACATGCGACGTTGAAACCTCCCGCATATCGGGGTTGCCGAACATGCCCGTCTTTTCGCACGATACGCACTTGCCGGGGCTGTACTTCTTAGCCGGGCCGCTATCCAAATTGTTCGAGTATTCCTTCACCTGTTGCGCATAGGAATTGCCGCGCCCGAAAATCTTCTGGACGGCGCTTTCGTAGCCGCGCCACGCGTCTGTCGTGATTTGCACATGATCGCTATCAATGCGCGTCTGGCAATCGTGCAGGAAGTGCTCGGCCATTTCGCTGGTGCGATCACCGGCCAGCCATGACACAATCACCTTGGAGTGCTTGTCCAAACCCGTGAACGTCCAGATATCGCCAGCGTCCGCGTTCTGATTTTTGTTGGTCGGCACGTTGGCGCGCTTGGAGTAGCAAAAACTCCAAATCTCATCGGCCTGCAATTGTTCTGTCTGAAGGCCCCGGACCGTCCGGTCATGGAAGCGTTCGGCACACTGGCCCGCCTCCACAAGCAGCTTGGACACGGTGTTAATGGAGACACCGGCGACCCGCTCAATGGATCGCATGGAAGAGCCCTCAACCAGCATGTTGAGGATTTGGACGCGCTTTTCGAGGGGCAGCTTGTTCATGCTCCTAATATGTGAACTTCTTGCTTGAGTGTCAAGCATAATTCTCATATTAATCGCGCCTTGCGGGGGCGGCGAGGCGTATATTTTGCAAAACGGGCTATTATTTAGTAGTTAGGACGGCGGCGAGACGGCTCTTAGTGGCGGCGGCATGGCGTTGAATCCTTCAAATCCGCGGAAAATGGCCCAATCGGATTGGGACGCGCTGGCGCGCGAAATTGAGACGATCTTTGTGCCGGGCACGGCGATTAAGGAACAAGAACTGATTGCGGGGCGGACAGAGCAAATTCGCCAGCTAGCCGGTGTCGTGCGCCGTCCAGGAAAGCAAGCCATAATTTACGGAGATCGCGGCGTAGGCAAATCATCTATCGCCCAAACGTTCTATCTCTCGATTCCTCGAATCGGAGACTTGAATGCAATTCGAGTGCCCGCCAACTATGGCGATACCTTCCCTGATCTGTGGAGAAAAGTATTTCGGCGGATGACGCTCGAAAGCGGCGAGAACGTTGCTTCTAGATATCCCAATGCCATTACCCCTGACGATGTTTTCCTAGAACTCCAAAAATTCCATCCAAATGACTTGACGCTGATAATTCTGGACGAAATCGACAGAATTTCCGACCCGACAACCAAGCGATTGATGGGAGATACGATTAAGGCGTTAGCCGACGAAGATCTGAGTGCGAAGCTAATTTGCGTTGGCGTAGCAGATTCAGTTAGCGAACTCATCGTGTTCGGACATGAGTCAGCAAGCAGGGCGCTTGTCCAAGTTGAAATGCCAAGGATGTCCGATGACGAGATGAAGGATTTGATAGTTCAGCGCCTAAACCGGGTTCAAATGAGTTTGAGCGGTGATGCGCTGTGGCGCATGATTTTCATTTCTAAGGGCCTCCCGTTTTATGGCCACCTTCTGGGTCTTCATTCGTCTCTGACTGCTATTTCTCGTAAGCGAATCCGCATTGAGGAACGGGACGTTGCTGATGGCTTGCAAGATGCGCTTAAGGAGGTAGATCAGAAGATACGGGAGGAATACGTCAAAGCGACTTACTCAGAACGACAGAAAAATATTTTTAAGGAGGTCCTTCTCGCCTGTGCGCTCGCGCAGCGCGACGATCTTGGACGATTTTCTGCAAGAAGTGTTGCGGATCGCTTGTCGGTAATCACCGGTGAATCGTACGAGGTCCCGGCATTTGCTTATCATCTTGACGAGTTCTGCCAAGAAAATCGCGGAAGAATCTTAGATAAGATTGGTCAGCGGCGGCAGTTTAGTTTTCGTTTCCGCGATTCCTTGATGGAGGCGTTCGTAGTCCTAAAGAGCCTTCAGCTTGGCCTAATATCGAACGACAAAGCACAGGTGCTGGGGCCTAACCGTCAACGCGATCTTTTTTCCATCTAGCCGCCGCCGCTTTTTTCGCGATGTTTTTTCTCCGAGCCGGAGACAATGAAGCGGCGCGGGCCTTTCCACCCTTCAGGCCCCCTTCGCGGTTAGCTTTTGTGCCGGGATTGGGCTTGGTATCCTCGGCCTCGCCAGTGGCGATCCTGCCGACCAGCACGGCGGCTCCGATCACGTCGGCGGGTCGCTTTTGACCTTGGGGGCCTTTAGGCATTTCCCGCCTCCTGTGGCCACCTAAACAAAACCTCATCGGTGTTGGGGTTTATGATCTCAGCCCGGTCTACCTCCGGGAGGCTCTCCACAGTCGCCTTCGCCATCCGCCGCGCCGCTTCCAAGGATACGTCGAAAAGAACGTGCTGGTGCTGGCATTGCTCAAATGAGCCGTCTGGGCAACGCCGATATGACTTGATTTCAAGAAACACGGAAGCAGGCTCCTAGCCACATTCCGACCCTAAAACCCCCTCCGGCAGGGGGCAACCCGGCAAAATTTCAAATTGAGACACGACCCAGCGTGACGCTGGTGTACGAGTTTTGTTCTCGTCTCCCGGCCCGCGCCCGGCGCGGCGCTGGACAGCTCACCCTCAGCCCCCTCGGTTTGTCAGAAGGAAACACAACCATGACCACGCTCGATCGTCGTTAGCCGCTGCGGCGGCGCGGCAGAACCACCTCGCGAAAAACCACCGTTCCCGATGGGGACTCGAATTGTGTCTTGAGCCGATCCAACTCCAAATTTTTCGCCGCCAAAAAAATCTATCGCGAAAACAGGCCCATCAGCATCGGCCTGGCGTAGAGGCTCGCGGCTTCGTCGCGGGCAGCGCCGCCGACGACGTTGAGGAGCGAGGCCGCCGCGTTGAGCGTGGCGTTGAGGAGTTGCGCCGCGATCACCGGGTCGATGGCGCGCAGGGATCCTTCCGCGATCCCGTCGGAGATCATGGCGGAGAAGCGGTCGGAGATGCGGCTCCACTGTGCCAGCATGTTCTGGCGGATGGGCTCGGGCAGCGCGCTGATGGCCGAGGTGCGCAGCAGCGGCCCCTTGTCCGACACCTGGTACTGCGCCAGCGCCGCGGCGGCGGCGGAGAGCCGCGCCCACTGGTCGCCGGGCAGCTTCATCGCCTGGGACTGCACCTTCTTCATGATGCCGAAGCTGCGCTCGAAGCAGGCCACGACCAGGTCGTCCTTGTGCTCGTTGTGATGGTAGAACGAGCCCTTGGTGACGTTGAGCTCGGCGGAGATCCTCTCCACCGACGCGCCGCGATAGCCGCACTGGTTGACGAGCCGCGTGGCGGCGGTGAGGAACTCCTCGCGCGCGCTGTCGGCGGGCGGGGCGAGCCCCGGCACCGGCGCCGGCACCCAGGCCGCGCCCTCGCGGGCGATGCCTTTCGCCAGGATGTCCAGCATGCGCTCGCCGATGCGCGGATAGTCCTCCACGTCGTAGCGCCCGAGCCAGGCCACCGACCAGAAGATCTGCTCCATCAGCACATGGGTGCGCGCCGTGGCCATCTTGCGGTCGATGCCCGGCGCGGCCAGGAACAGCTCGCGCACCTTGCGGAACAGGCGCACGTAAGGCTCGGTGACGCGCGACAGGTGCGGCTCCTTGAGCGCGCGCACGTCGTTGAACATCGCCATGGGCGCTTCCTCGCCCAGGCGGATGCGCCCGTTGAGCTCGAGGTAGAGCATCAGGAAGCGCCGGAGCCGCTCCTCGGGCGGGCCGGCGCCGAGCGAGGCGGAGATCAGCGTGTCGAAGCGCTCGATCGAGGCGAGGAAGCAGGCCACCGCCAGGTCTTCCTTGCGCTTGAAATAGTAGGTGACCGAGGTGGTGATGAGATCGACGCTCGCCGCCACGTCGGCCAGCGTCATGCCCTTCACCCCGCGCCGGTTCATGATCCCGGCGGCGGCGGCAATGATGGCTTCCTTCTTGCGCGCGTAGCGTCCGGTCGAAACCGGTGGCGCCGTCCCCTGACTGTCCATGGCCCGAACTTAGCCGGTTCGGACCGCGATTTGAACCGGCCCTAGGGCCGGTCCTCGCCGCGCTCGACGGCGAGCGCCACAGGCTCGTGGGCCTCGGCGAATTCGCCAGCCAGCCGCTTGAGATTTTCCCCGTGGCTTTCCCGGGTGATCGGGAATTGCGAGAGAATCGCCATGCCGCCGAGATAGAGGACGACGACGGTGACGAGATAGGTGACCGAAAAATGATGCACGATGGCGGGATCGACCTTGCCGGGGATTGCCACCGTCGGAAATCCCGTCAGATGCAGCAGCAGGCCCGACCCGTACACGCCCAGCCCGGTGACCGCCTTGGCGAGGAACGAATTGCCGGCGAAGAACAGGCCCTCGCTGCGCCGCCCGGTCTTGAGTTCGCTGTCCTCCACCACGTCGGCGATCATCGCCGTCACCAGGATCGAGGCGCCGATGGTCATGGCGCCGGAGACGACCGCGAAAGCGAGCAGGATCGGGACCAGATTGTGCATCCCCGGATGCAGCCAGAATCCGAGCAATCCCATCACCAGCGGCGCAATCGCGATCGTGAACCCGACCATGAACAGCAGCAGCGTTCCGGTCACCTTGCCGAAGGCGCGCGACACCGGCGGGCCCAGCAGGAACGCCAGGAACACCGTCACGAATCCCGCCAGCGACATGACGCCGATCTCCTTGGTCGACAGCAGCCAGAAGAAGGAGGAGACGTAGTAATTGAGCGCGAAGACCAGCCCCGTCGCCAGGTTGAGGACCATGATGGAGACCATCAGGATGAGAAACGCCTTGTTTCCCAGTGTCGCCACCATTTCCCTGGCGTATTGCCACAGCGACAGCATCCGCGCCGGCGGCTTGCGCAGCCAGGGGATGAAACGGTGCGTGCCGGTGGCCGAGATCAGGATCGCCGCGAACATGAAGATCGCCGACGCCAGCCCGTAATGCCCGTAGCCCGCCTCGTTGAGCTGCCCGTAAGGCTGGGTCCTGGTCGGCGTGAGGAACACAAACAGCGCCAGCACCAGCATGCCTAGGCCGCCATACCACGCGAACAGGATGCGATAGCTGAGGAAGGACGTCCGCTGGTCGTAATCCGGCGTCAGCTCCGCCACCAGGGCCGAATTGGGGATCTCGAAGAACGTGATGAAGGTGCGCACGACGATGGCGACCACGATGAGATAGACGAACAGCGCGCCCTGCGACCAGTGCGGCGGGTTCCACAACAGCAGATAGGAGACCGCCACGGGCAGCGCCGCGGCATACATCAGGGGATGCCGCCTTCCCCAGCGCGAGCGCAGGTTGTCGGAGAACTGTCCCACCACGGGATCCATGAAGGCGTCGAACACAAAGGCGATGAAGATCGCCCGGCCGACGAGTTCCGCCGGCAGATGCAGCACCAGATTGTAGAACGGCAGCAGGATGGTCTGGAAACCGTTGTCCTTGATGCCGAAGGCCGTGGAGCCGAGGCCGTAGAACACCTTTGTGCGGGAGCTTTGCATCTCCCGCCGCACGCCTGCATCCGACATTACGGACCTTTCTTCCCAAGTCCGCTCGCATGGCGGATCGATTGGAAAATGTGGTATGGGGCGGCGGCGGCCGTCAACTGGGCGCATGAAGTTTTAAAGACGGGCGCGGCGGGGCGCGGGCTGCGCACTAGGATGCGCGGTCGAATCTCCTGACGCAGGGGCCATGGCAGGTCGAACCACCGATTGGAGCGGGATGCGGCGGGCCGCCTGGGGCCTGGCGCTGGGCATCGCCGCGGGCGCGCTGCTCATGACGTCCCATGTTCCGCAACGGGCGATTGTGACCGCCGCCTGCGCCGCGGGCGCCGTGGCGCTGGCGCTGCTCGCGGGGCGGATGCTGTCGGGGCGGGTGGAGTCCACCTCGCTCTCCGGCGGCGATCCGAACGCGGCCGCGCTCACGCCGCTGGCGCGCGAGCTGTTCGAGCGGCTGCCCGATCCGCTGCTGCTGCTGGATGCCTCCGGCCGGGTGGTGTTCGCCAACACCGGCATGGCCAACGCGGTGGGCACCGACCCGCAGCGCAAGCCGATCACCGCCGTGCTGCGCGTGCCCGCCGTGCTCGCCGCCATCGAGCGCACGCTGCAGACGGGCGAGCCGGCGACCGTCGCCTTCTCGATCCCGGTGCCCGTCGAGCGGCACTACCAGGCCTACGCCACCCGCATGGAGCAGAGCCCGCGCCTCACCGCGCTCCTGCTCCACGACATCACCTCGGTGATCCGGGCCGAGCAGGCGCGGGCCGATTTCGTCGCCAATGCCAGCCACGAATTGCGCACGCCGCTCGCCGCCGTCTCCGGCTTCATCGACACGCTGAAGGGCCATGCGCGCGACGATGAGGGCGCGCGCGAGCAGTTCCTGGACATCATGAGCCAGGAGGCCGGGCGCATGCGCAGGCTGATCGACGACCTGCTCTCGCTCACCCGCATCGAGCTGAACGAGCACGTGCCGCCCGCGGGCCTGGTGGACATCTCCGCCGTCGCCCGCAACGCCGCCGCCGCGCTCCAGGGCCTGGCGAAGGCGGACAACGTCACCGTCGCGGTCGCGGACGTGCGCAACCTGCCGCAGATCCGCGGCGACCGGGACGAGCTGATCCAGCTCTTCCAGAACCTGATCCACAACGCCATCAAGTACGGCCGCGAGGGCGGGCATGTCTGGGTGGACTTCGCCCTCGCGCCCGGCGCCGCGCCCGGGCGGCGCGGCGGCGCCATGATCGCGGTGTCGGTGAAGGACGACGGCGAGGGCATCCCCCGCGAGGCCATCCCGCGCCTGACCGAGCGGTTCTACCGGGTGGACGTCAAGCGCAGCCGCGAGCGCGGCGGCACGGGGCTGGGGCTCGCCATCGTCAAGCACATCGCGAATCGCCACGGCGGCCGCCTCGCCGTGGAGAGCAAACCCGGCGAGGGCAGCACGTTCACCGTGCTCCTGCCGACGGCGAACGGCGCCAATTCCGCCGTTTCGCCTGCCGCTCCGCCGCCCATTTCTGGCGTCACGGAAGTGTTATAAAACCGTCGCATAGCTTTGGCGCGCCGCCTTTAGGGGAGGCGCATGTTCTTCCGGCGGCAAAAGAAATCAGCGGACGCGCCGCCCTCGAGAGGCGAAATGAGCGAACACACGGTCAAGTCCTTCACCGAGCAGCTCGAGGCGCTGGCGACCGCCGTGGCCCAGATGGGCGGCCTCGCCGAGGCCCAGCTCGCCGACGCCATCGAGGCCATCGCCCGGCGCGACTCCGCGCTCGCCGAATCCGTCATCGCCGGCGATCCGCGCATCGACCAGCTTCAGCAGCAGGTGGAAGACCAGGGCCTGAAGCTGCTCGCGCTGCGCCAGCCCATGGCGGTGGATTTGCGCGAGACGCTGGCCGCCATCAAGATCGCCAGCGAGCTCGAGCGCATCGGCGACCTCGCCAAGAACATCTCCAAGCGGGCGCTGGTGCTCAACCGCGAACAGCCGATCCGCCTGACGCAGTCGCTCGCGCGCATGGGCCGCGCGGCGCTGTCGCAGCTCAAATCGGTGCTCGACGCCTATTCCGACCGCAACGCCGAGGGCGCGCGGGCGGTGTGGGCCAACGACGGCGAGATCGACGAGATCTACAACAGCCTGTTCCGCGAGCTCCTCACCTACATGATGGAGGATCCGCGCACCATCGGGCTGTGCACGCACCTGCTGTTCATCGCCAAGAACATCGAGCGCACCGGCGACCACGCCACCAACATCGCCGAGGTCGTCTATCACATGGTCTCCGGCGGCCATCTCTCCGCCGATCGGCCCAAGGCCGACACCACCTCCACCACCACCGTCAACTTCGACGCGCGGAAGACCTCATGACCATCAAGCCCAGCGTATTGATCGCCGAAGACGAAGGCGCCCTCGTCACGCTGCTGCGCTACAACCTCGAGCGCGAAGGCTATCGCGTGCTGGAGGCGCAGGACGGCGAGGAGGCGCTGCTCGTCGCCGGCGAGGAGAAGCCCGATCTGGTGCTGCTCGACTGGATGCTGCCCCAGCTCTCCGGCATCGAAGTGTGCCGCAGGCTGCGCGGCCGCCAGGAAACCCGCAACGTGCCGATCATCATGCTGACGGCGCGCGGCGAGGAGAGCGACCGCATCCGCGGGCTGGACACCGGCGCCGACGACTACATCACCAAACCGTTCTCGATGACCGAGCTCCTGGCCCGGCTGCGCGCGGTGATGCGCCGCATCCGCCCCAGCCTGGCCGAAGACGTGGTCAAGATCGGCGACATCGAGATGGACCGCGCCGCCCACCGCGTGCGCCGCGCCGGCCGCGACATTCACCTTGGTCCGACGGAATTCAAGCTGCTGGATCACCTAATCCAGCATCCCGGTCGCGTGTTCTCCCGCGAGCAGCTGCTGGACGCGGTGTGGGGTTCGGACGTCTATGTCGAGGCCCGCACGGTCGACGTCCATGTCGGGCGCCTGCGCAAGGCCCTCAACACCGAGGCCGAGCGCGACCCGATCCGCACCGTGCGCTCGGCGGGATATGCGCTCGACGACGCGTTCGTGGCTTAGAGCAGGATCGCTCTTCTTCGAATCGCGATCTCGCTCCAGGTATCTGATTGACGCGCAATTTTTCGGGCGAACCGCTGCACACTTCGCCCGATTGCGCTCTAGGCGATCGGAATATCGGTGTGCCTGAAGTCGTTCCCCTTGCACAGCAGCGGCACGTCCAGCGTCTTCGCGCAGGCATAGGCGAAGCAGTCACCCATGTTGAGCGCCGCCTTGTGACGGCCCTTGCCATAACGCGCAAACGCCGCGACGGCGATCCTGGCGATGGAGTCGTCGATGGCGAGGGATTTGAGCGGCTTCTCCTGGATGAAAATGTCCACGGCGACGACGGCTTCCGCGGTCGACAGTTTCGCCGCGCGAGCAAGGCCTGTGACGATCTCGTAATAGGAAATCGGCGACAGGAATGCATCCCGCGCACCGCTTAGTTTTGCCGAAAGCATCTTGGCATCGGATTCGGAGTTCAGAATCGCGACCGCCGCCGAAGCGTCGACGAACATTCAGCCTTCCTCGCCGGAAAGCCAATCGTAAAACGCCTTGTCGGCCGGAAGCCCTTTTCCGCGCGACATGCGCTTGACCCTTTCTTGAAGCCGCTTGATGCGCTCCTCAAACGGAATTTCCTTGCGGGCGCGCTCATACTCGTTCGCGGCGGCCTCGCGGATGGTCTCGGTAATGCCCTTGCCCTTGAGTTCGGCGAGTTGGCGCACGATGCGGTCGGTTTCGGGATCCCTGACGTGAAAGGCCATGTCTACACCTCGAAGTGTAGACGTATACACAAATTCGTCTAGACGATCAAGCCGTCGGCACTTCGGCGAGCAGGGCTTCGATCCGGGGATCGAGGCTTTCCGGCTTGGTCAGCGGGGCGAAGCGGGCGACCGGCTCGCCCCGGCGGTCGATGAGGAATTTGGTGAAATTCCATTTGATCCGTTCGCTGCCGAGCAGGCCGGGCTTCTCGTGCCTGAGGTAGCGGTAGAGCGGATGGGCGCCGTCGCCGTTGACCTCGATCTTGGCGAACATCGGGAATTTGACGCCGTAGTTCTTCTCGCAGAACGCGCCGATCTCGCTTTCGCCGCCGGGCTCCTGGTGGCCGAACTGGTCGCAAGGGAATCCCAGGATCGAAAACCCGTCGGCGCAGTATTTCTCGTAGAGCGATTCCAGCCCCGCATATTGCGGCGTGAACCCGCATTTGCTGGCCGTGTTGACGACGAGAAGGACCTGCCCCTGGAACTGCGCCAGCGACAGGTCCTTGCCGTCGAGCGATTTCGCGGTGAAGCCGTAGACGCCGCTCAACTCGCCATCCGGTTCTTGTCGCGGCGCAGCTGTTGCGGCTGGTAGGCCTTGCGGGCGTGGGCTTCGCAATAGGGCGAGCCCTGCTTGGGCTTGCGGCCGCAGAAGTGGAACTCGTTCTCGCTGGGATCGCCGATCGGCCAGCGGCACATGGCGTTGTTGATGGTGAGCACGGTGGCGAAATTGCCGTCCTCCAGCACCACGGGATCCTCCTCCACCACCGGCGGCTCGGGCGCATGGGTGCGCACGTTGAGCCGCGGCGCGGAGGGAAGCCTGGGACGCTCGACGCGGGAGGGCGCGGCGCGGCCCGCCAGGCCCAGCCGGTGGACCTTGCCGATCACGGCGTTGCGGGTGACCCCGCCCAGGGTGCGCGCGATCTGGCTGGCCGAAAGCCCTTCCGTCCAGAGCGATTTCAGCTGCTCCACCCGTTCATCCGTCCAGCTCATGGCTGTGCCTCCTTCGCGTTCGCCACCCCCACATGTGGGGACCGGCGCTAAATATCGTAGACCCAGGGTGGGGCCGCACAAGCCCTGCGTCCGCCGCCGGGCGCCTTTTCCACAGAATGAGTCGGAACGCGAAACGGCCCCGCCGCGGCGCGGCAGGGCCGATTCCGGAAGCTCTCCAAAGGCCTTAGAAACTGTTTGATAAGTCGGAGAAGCCGGTAAAACGTTCGGAACAACCTTTTCAGTCCGCAGCTACAGCTTAATTCTATTACTTTACCGGCATAGAGTTTGAATCATTGTTGCGCCAAGCATCAGCTCTGACAGAGTGCGGCCGGGCTAAAGCCAAGTAGGTACTGGACACAGCCGCCGCAACATCATCGAGATCGATGCCAACCGGAGCATCGCAACCGAATTGCGGGCCAAACGCTCTTGATCTTTGTCCAATCGGCGATAATCCGAAAACCAAGCAAAGGTGCGTTCGACAACCCAACGCTTGGCTACAGGTACGAAACGCTTGAAA
>Ga0335085_10002346_pt1 | contig 35699 bp, 51 predicted proteins | sample Lox_Sample_45_FD_206712 | JGI IMG/M metagenome (GOLD analysis project Ga0335085, IMG submission 206712) | Soil microbial communities from Loxahatchee National Wildlife Refuge, Florida, United States - Lox_Sample_4.5 | ecosystem: Environmental > Terrestrial > Soil > Wetlands | place: USA... | reverse complement strand
CCGGGCACGGCAACCGTCACCGCGACGGGCGTCGACGAGCTCGGCAATCAATTCAGCTCGCAGTTCCAGGCTGTGGTTACCGCCGCCGACCTGAACCTGACCGACCATTTCGATTTCAACGAAGTGAGCTAACCAGCTCACCAGCAGCACCCGCGCGGGAACAGGCAGAAGTACTCGCGGCCCGCGCGGGTTTTTACTTGGGAATTATATACTTGACTCCCGCAAGGGAATTAGCTACTACAGACACGGAGAATACGCATGACGCGCCAAGAGGTAGAAGCCATTGTGGACCCGCTACGGCGCGCCGAAGACCTAGTGCTTGCGGCAATTGTGCGCTATCCAGATTCGGCGTATGAATTGCACGATTGTAAGATTGCAATCTGGAAGGCCATAGAGGAAGCGCGTAAGTCACAAGACGAAATCGAGATCCACGGCGGCGCGGCCCTGATAAAGCGCGACGGTCGGTTAACCCTAAAGCAGGAGAGGAAGTAAGATAGACAACTCTGGCAGTTCGTCTCGCTCGATGAATGGCTGAGAGGTAATTAGTCATGAGCAATGTAATCGAGATGCCCAACCGAGCCGACTGCCAGCACGAATGGAAAGAAGAGTACTACGGTTGGCGCTGTATCCACTGCAAACTGTTCTACGCCTTCGGGTGCGCTCCGTGGGAGTTCGCGGAGGATGAAGATTTCGATACGTTCGACGGAGAACGTGAGGACTGCGAAGATGACGACTGTGGAGAATTGGTGTGCCCATGGGACTGAAGACGCCTCCCGAACTCGACCGCATCACAGACGCCGTCCTCGCCTATCGCCCGAAGGATAAGCAGCCAAAGCGCCGGAAGAAAAAGAGAAAGATGAATGCCAAGAAGAACTAGAGGGACTCATGTATATAATTCCCTTTTACTTGTCTTCGGGGGATACCGTGCAGATCGATATCGTTTTTCCAAACTTCAACCGGCTCGCCTTCGCGCAGCACGCCCTGCGGCTGCTGGTGCGAAACACCAACTGGTCGCTCGTGCGGCGGCTCAAACTCTACGACGACGGCTCGACGGATGGAACCGCCGACCTGCTGGCTTGCTTCGCCAAGTGGGCGAACCACGTGCTGATTCCTACGGATTTTATTCCTGGGCCCTTCGAGGGCCCCGTCTCGATCATGAACGCGCACCTGCGCTCGCTCGACGCCGGCGGCGCCGATCCGGATGTCGTCATGGCGAAGATCGATAACGACACCTGCGTCCCGCCTGGCTGGCTCGACGCCTGCGTAGAGCTCATGAAGGCTGAGCCCGCGATCGACCTGCTCGGCATCGAAGCGTTTTCCCCACCTGTGCCCTACGCGCCGGGCCAGAAGCGATACATGCAGCCGAGCAGTCACATCGGCGGAATCGGGCTCATGCGCGTCCGCTGTTTCGGGCCGCCGCGGCGCCCTCTCCAGCCGCGCGGCATCGCCGGCCGGTTCGGCTTCACCGAATGGCAGCACGACAATCCGGACGTGATCCGCGGCTGGCTCACGCCGGCGCTTCCTGTAGTCCTGCTCGATCACGTCCCGCGCGTCATTTGGCGCGAAATGGCCGAGCTCTACGTCCGCAAGGGCTGGTCGCGCGCCTGGGGCTGCTACGGCGAAGACACGCGCGCGTCCTGGGAGTGGGCGCTCCAGCTCGACGAAGGCGAACTGCTTTTTTTCCACGAATGGGGACTGCCGATCACACACTCCGACGAGATCACGATTCCGTGGGACTCGAGTCCGATCACAGAGCTATGAGCTACCTCAATGAATCCCGCGTCGTCGTCCGCGGCCTGATCGAGCGTAAGGTTCCCTTCGTGTTTACCAAGTGGGGCGACGCGGAAATCGAGTGGATATACGGCATCGGCGGCGGCGCCGCGGAGCGCGAGGTCCGGACGCCGGCGAAGGCCGCGCTGCTGACCGCTGCGTGGCTGGAATTCGCGAAGATGCCAGGCCTTTGGCTCGGAGACTGGCGATCGGCCTCGAACCCGCAGGTCCAGTATCCGGATGAATACGAGCGGATGCTCGATCATTGCGTCGACGTCCGCTACCTGCACTACGAGACGTTTCTCTCGATGGTGCTCTCGATCGAGCTGCGTGAGCTGTTCGAGGCGATCCGCGCGGATCCGCGGAAGAAAATGCTGGTCGCGCCCGAGCCGCTGTTCCCGGCCGCCGATTGGCTCGGCTGCGACATGATGCAGCGCGCCGCCTGGTCGGATGGCTGCGACTACGCGATCGAAGCCGCCGATCGAATCCTCGCCCTCGCCGGCTCGATCGAGGTCGCGTATTTTTGCGCAGGCCGCGCGAGCAAAATCATGATGTCGCGCGTGGCCACCATACGTCCGGAAATGACGCTGGTCGACCTCGGCAGCGCGCTCGATCCGGCCTTTATCGGCCGCACGCGATCGCAGCAGGTTCCTCACCATGTGGCTAAAGAATTTTTCGGCCTCTGATCTCGCCTGGCTGGTCGCAAGGATACTTGCGGCGCCGCTGGTGGTGGCCCTCGTCACCGTCTGGCTGGCGGTCCTCGTGGCGCTCGCTATGCGTGATACACTACGCGACATGAATCCCTTGGGCCAGCTTCCGGCGTCGAACAGCCAGCAGTTTTCGCTCGACCAGCTCGACCTGCAAAAACTCGGCCGATCGGCGATCATTTTCGGCGCCGCGTGGCTCGTTTCGGCGATCGGCGCCGCGGCAGGTTTGCACTACACGTTCCACGGCCAGGACGTCACCGGCGCCGTCGTGATCCTGCTCGGAATTGCCGGCGACGCGCTGCGGCGGTTCCTGGCCGGCCAGAAGGCGTCATGAAAGTCGCTTCGATGGACGGCCCCGAAGAGCTCGGCGGCCCGTTTCACTTCTGGATCCGGATTACCTGCGCGAGCGGCCACACGCAGACCATCGAGGTCGAAGGCTGCAGCAAAGAGTGGGCGGAAGACTTCGCCAGCTTGCTCGATGGCACTTCGAAGTTTTTCATCCATCCGCCGGGCCCCGATTCTCTCCTGAGCAAGTGCGGCCGCTGCGGCGCCACGGTCCGCTGCCAGGTCACCGAGCAGCCGCCCATTCAAACGATCCGGCCCGAGGGCGTCGAACCGCCGGGCAAAGTAGGCGCGCCTGGAGAGTAAACTGGTTACGAGCTCGGCCGACCCGGCTGCTGCCGTGATATCCGGCCTTCCCCCAATCGTGGCTGGCCGCCGAGCTCACGTTTATACCTTCCGCATTTTCGGCCTGGCCGTTTGGAAAACCGAACGCATCACCCACGAGCTGCCATCTCCCGAGCTCGTCAGCCAGGTCGCGCGGCTCACCCAGGAAATCGAGAACATGAAGCTGGCTTTGGAATCGCTCGCGATCGCGGTCAAGGGCCTGGCCGATCTCGTGAAATCGAAGATCCGTTGACGCCGTGCGCGCTGAACTCGAAAAACACGCCGACCGGATGCGATCGCGCGGAAGACCGAAACGGCCGTCGTGCGATTGTATGGCCTGCCCGAGCTGCATCCGCCGGCTGCGCGGCATAGAAAAACGCTCGCTCGTCTACCAGGCGAAACGCAAGCCTCCACCGACACCAGGCGCCAAAAAACAGCGGCGCTACAAGAACCGCCGGCTCAAGCTCGGCCTCGACGCGCTCTGGATGGTGGGCTACGACGGACCGCCGCCCTCTCCCGAGTCAGCCTGGCCGGCGACGATCGCCTATTATCGCCTGCACGGATTCCCGCGTCTTCGCTCGGCCTGCTACCCTGACGATATGAAAATTCTCCGTCCCGCGAACCAATACGGCGGCGCTCCTGGCGTCGGCCTCATTTCGCTCCTTCAGTTTTCGGAGTTCCTGAAAGAGATCGTCACCGGGCCACTTCGGATCCAGTGCGATCTCGCGACGGTCCGGATCGTTCCGCGCACGCAGGGCGATCTCAAGCAGGACACCTCCGACGACCTGACCTACCAACAGGCGATGAAGCACTTCGAGGTTTCCGCGCTCGAAGAAATCGATTCGCCGCCGATCGAGATCGAGGCGACGTTTGCCGATCTCGCTGGCGCATCGGGCGACCCGGCCGATCCGGCGAACCCTGGCCCCAAACATCCGGCCGTGCTGCACGCGGCTCAACACGTCAACGTCGCTGACTTCGCAGCCGGCTACCACGGAACCATCGCGAACCCGGACGCGACCCTCGACGCGAAGGTCGGTTTTTTGGCGACCTGGTTTCACCTGACCGCGTCGGCCGCGCAGGCCCTACTTGCGCAGAATGGAGTATCGTGACACGAACACTCCGACAATTTCAACGATTCCGAGCGGCCGCGGTAATCGCGCCGCTCGTCGGTTTCATGATCCTGGCCGGCTGCCTGCACACCACCGGCTCGCCGACGGCGCCGGCGACGGCGCTCCAGAAGATCATCACCTGGGGCACGGCGATCGAGACGGGCCTCGCGGAAGCCGCGACGACGGTCACGGGCCTGGTGACCTCGGGCGCCATGTCAGGCGACGAGGGAACGAAAATCGCCGCGATCCTCTCGAAGGTCAAGGCGGCCGACGATCACCTGGTCGATGTCGCGATGAAACTGCAGCAGCTCGATGCGACGGGCAAGGCGTCGGTGACCTCGATCGTGACCCCGGTCATTCAGGAGATCCAGGCCGAGATCACCTCGGGCGACGTGGTGGCGATCAAGAACTCCGCGGCGAAGGCGACGGTGATTGTAGCGCTCAGCGGAATTGTCGCGACGCTTCAACTGATCCAGGGAGCGGCAACTTGAACCCGGTTCTGCTGCAGCTCATTTTGACCCTGGCGCCGAAGGCCGAGCAAGTGATCCTCGCGCTGCTCCATCCGGACGGCACGGTGACCGTCGCCCACACGCTTGCAGGCGACGCCGCCGCGGCATCGAACTCGGCCGCGCAGGCGATCACGGCGCTGCAGGCAGCAGCGGCCGCTAAGCAGAAGTGAAGTCTCAACCAAGAAGGAGGATTTCAGCATGTCGTGGAGTGTCGGAGCGGCGGGCAAGGCGCCCGCTGTCGCAGCCGCCATCGAGCGGCAATTTAAGGCGATGGATTCCTATCCGTGTCCGGAACCGGAAGAAACCGCCAAACAGCTTGTCCGTCAGGCGATCGCTGCTCTGCTCGCCGGCCATTCAAAAACAGACAGTATTGTGCAAGTCACGGCGTCTGGCAGCATGGGCTGGGCCGGCACGAGCAGCGATCCGAAAGACGTAACCACCTCGCTCAACGTCGGCGTAGTAACGACCCCGATACTGGAGTGAGGTTTTTCAAGCAGTGAGCTCTGGCTCGGTCCAGGCAATTGTCGAACCGGCCGCTGAGTAACACCAGCGCGCCGGTTCTTCTCTGACGTCGACGTGCACGTAGTTGCGGTGATCGTCGCGTCCGATCCCCTTGAAAGCTGGAATCCGCCGCACGTAAGAATACAGCCGCACGGCCGTAAAATTCTCCACACGGATGTCCGCGGCGTTCCCCAAGACATGCTGTGATCCGCGCGCCGCATTCGCGAGCGTAGCGTTGTGCGCGCTGCAGCGGTACGCGTCGTCGACCAGGATCGGCGTGTCGCGGCCCTCGCTCTCGCTGATCAACGCGCGGAGTTCCTCGAGTGCCCCCACCAGCTCGGGCGTGCATCCGTTCAGCCCGCAATGATGGCAGGCGAGCTCGCGATCGCTGAAGTGTTCGGAAGTGGCTCCTGTTCCCATTCCATAAGTTTACTTATCCGGCGATCGCCAGGCGTCAATGATCATTGACAGCCGCTGGTGGTGTCAACTATCGTGGACGGCATGAAAAAGGTTCTCTCGGTAGTCTTCGTCCTCGCCTGCTGGTCGATGGTCGGCGCGCTGTTCGTTCGGATGAGCTGGCACCTGATCGAGCAACGCGTGCATGCCCAGGGATCGGAACCGAATCCCGCCGGCAAGCTCACCGTCCAAGTCAACGGCGTGACGCAAGGCGCCGAGCCGATCCTGAACTTCACCGGCGGAAACGGCCTGGTCTGGCACTTTATCGATCATCCGGACACGCAGACCCTGGAGGTCGTCGCAAATTTCAATACCGCGCTGATCATGACCCTGTCGCAGCACCAAGGTCCGGACGGCGCGAATTTTTGCGATGCAACCGCCGGCGGATTGCCCTACACCTGTAAGATGCCGTCGAGCGCGCTGCAATCGTTGAAACGCGGCTCGATGTTCCTGCTCGCCGCCGCGGCGCCGTGCGGCGCGAACTCGAACGGCCCGAGCCTCGGCTGCAGCATTTCGATTGACGGCTTTATGAAAAACATCAAGCAGTCCGATGGCACCAGCGACCCTGGAACCATCGGCCGCGGGCAGCAGATTTCAGCCAACGGCGGCGCGCTGGTCTTCTTCGATGGCTCGATCTTCCGGATCCTCGTGTCCTGGTGAACCGCGATGCACTCCTGCCCTGACTGCGATCAAGCCTGCGATTGCGACGGCGACGACACCTGGTTCGACGACGTCGACGAATGTTGTCACGATTGCGACGAGGACCCAGAGGACGACGAGCTGCTCGGCATCGACGGCCAGCCAATCTGAGACCATAGAAAACGATGGTGCTCGACTACCTGAGACCATAGAAAACGATGGTGCTCGACTACCTGAGACCATAGAAAACGATGGTGCTCGACTACTCAAACATGGGCGCCGCGGAGCGCGAATTTATGGGCGGCATTTGCCTGGTCGATGGCCGCGACCCGCTGCTGCCGGGCATCGAGCTGCGCGCCGACGGAGTGTTCTTCAAGACTGTCACCGGCAAGGTCGAAACGATTCCGCCGGCGCGATGATACAATCCCCGCATGATCATCACTCTGCGCAGACTTCTGACCTTTGCACTACTCGCGATCGCAGGCGTCGCCCTGGCTCAGCCGGCCACGCGCGCGGTCACATTGACCTGGGCGGCCTCGACCACAAGCGGCGTAACGGGCTATTCCATAGCAACCGCCAGCACCGCGGGCGGTCCCTTCACAGTGATCGGCTGTACCGGCACAGTACCGGGCAGCCCTGTGGCCTGCGTCAGCGGCAGCACGGCATCGACGACGTCGTTCACGGATACGGAAACCGTGGCCACCACCGTGTACTACCAGGTGAGCGCCGCAGCAGCCGCTTGTACGCCCACGACGCCCGTGAGCCAGGCCTGCGGCTCGTCAACGCCAGCGAGCGCGTCGACGACGATCCCGCCGCGGCCGGCGATCACGTCGCTGATCGTGAGCGTTCCCTAACCCGTCTGTGAGCTGTGGCCTGGCTGCCGGATCATCCCTGCGCACAGCCCGGCTGCCGGCGCCTGGTCCCGAGCACTCGGGCGCGCTGCAGCGAGCACGAAGATCGGCGGCCTGACAGTAGCCAGCGCACTCTATACCATTTGCGGGCCTGGCAAATGCTCCGAGCCGACGTGTTGAGCGGCGAGCCGCTGTGCCGGGCTTGCCGTGAGGTCGGCGTCGAAACGATTGCAACCGACGTCGATCACGTTACCCCCGTGTCGCGCGGCGGCTCGTTTTGGGACCGCTCGAACCTCCAGCCGCTTTGCGCAACCTGCCACGGCCGGAAGACGCGCGCCGAGCGTACCGGGGGGGCCTAAAAAGCTACGAGGTCACCCTCACGGACCGCTGGGCGGCCTCGCACGCGCGTCCGCGAAATTCGACAGGGGGGGGATCGAATGGGTAGGCTTTTAGGACATGGCCCTCAAAAACGCGCCCGAGGCGCTTGAAATCGCCTGGTGGCCGGTTTCCAGGCCCGTTCCCTACGGCCGCAACGCCCGCAAGATCCCCCAGGCGGCCGTCGAGAAGGTCGCGCGATCGCTCCAGGATTTCGGCTGGCGCCAGCCGATCGTCGTCGACGCCCAGGAAGTGATCATCGCCGGCCATACGCGCCTGGCGGCCGCCATCTGGCTCGGCTGGAAAACCTGTCCCGTCCACGTCGCCGCCGGCCTGACGCCCGAGCAAGTGAAAGCCTACCGGCTGGCCGACAATCGCACCCACGACGAAACGGCCTGGGACCCCGGCTCGCTGGCCCTTGAGCTCAAGGACCTGGCGGCGCTCGGCGTCGACCTGGCGGCTACGGCCTTCGATGGCCTGGAAATTGACCGCCTGCTATCCGGCGGCGCGCCTGACGACGAAAAGGCGAACACGGCGCCGGCGCTGCCGGCGATCGCGAGCTCAGAGCTGGGCGACCTATGGCTGCTCGGACCCCACCGGCTCATTTGCGGCGATTCCACCGATCCCGCGACGGTCGCGCGCGTCCTCGAATCGGCCGAGCGGCCGCGGCTGATGGTGACCGACCCGCCCTACGGCGTCGAGTACGATCCCAACTGGCGCGCCGGCGAGGGCCAATTCACCGCGGCGCTCGTACAAACCGGCGAGGTCGATAACGACGATCGCGCGGACTGGTCTACCGCCTATCGGCTGTTCCCAGGCGACGTCGCCTATGTCTGGCACGCCGGCCTCCGCACGATCGACGCAGGCATCGGGCTCCAGAAGGCCGGCTTTATCATCCGGGCCGTGATCATCTGGCGGAAGCAACAGATCGTCATGAGCCGCGGCCACTACCATTGGCAGCACGAGCCGGCCTGGTACGCCGTGCGCAAGGGCCGCGGCGCCGGCTGGCGCGGCGATCGCAAGCAATCGACGGTCTGGGACGTGGCGAACCTCAACCCGACGGGACACTCCTCTGAAACGCGCACGGGCCACGGCACGCAGAAGCCGGCTGAGCTGATGAAGCGGCCCATGCTCAACCATACCGAGCGCGGCGAGACGGTCTACGATCCCTTCGTCGGATCAGGGACGACGATCATGGCCGCGGAATTGTGCTCCAGGGTCTGCCTGGCCGTTGAGCTCGATCCGCGTTATGTCGACGTGTGCATCAAGCGATGGCAGGATTACACCGGCCTGGCGGCCCGGCACTCGAATGGTCGGACCTTCGCCGAGATCGCCCAGGAACGCGCCGCCGCGGCGCCGGCCGAAACCGCGAGCTCATGATCCGAGGGCGCAAGCCGAAGCCGACGGCCGAGAAGGCCGCCGCCGGCAATCCCGGCAAGCGGCCGCTCAATCTGGGTGAGCTCACCCAGGCCGTCAAGGCGCCGCCGCGGCCGCGCGACCTGACGCCAGCCGCGCGCAAGCATTGGGCTCGTTACGTCAAGCTGTTTCTTCGCCGCGGCATCCTGCGCGAGGAAGACGGCCCGCAGCTCGCGAATTTATGCGAGGCGATTGCCACGCTGAGTGAGGCGCGCGCGGCACTCGCGAAATTGCCGGCCGACACCAGGCTGCTCGTCAAGGCCGGCGCTGGAATCCAGGTGAATCCGCTGCTCTATATCATCCGCGACCAGGTCCAGACCATCAACCGGATCGGCGCCGAATTCGGATTGTCGCCGTCGGCGCGCACTCGGCTGACCTACGACGAGGGAACCGTGACGGCTTCCGGAGCGGATAGCCTCGAAAACCTGATCGGCGGCGGCGCCGAGCCCGAGCCGGAATTCCGGGTTCAGTGATTCCCCTTAGGGACTTCCGTACCATTGCTGGTTACAGGACCGAGCCGTACCATCGGGACATGGAACACTTCTCAATCCCTCTCTTGCTGATCATTGTGGGCCTCGCTCTGCGCGCCATCGGCCGCCGCCGGCGCGCGATCGACCTGCCCGTTTGGAAATCCGATCCCAAGCTCGCCAGGCTTCGCCGGCGCCTGCTCTGGGACCAGAACGTCGTCGAGGTCGACGACGGCCGCGAGCCCGTCTCAGAACGCGCGCGGCGTTAGTGCGATAATCCCCCGCAGGGCTATTAGCAGCTTTGCTCGCGATCGGTCGACGTGGAAGCCGGCCGATCGCGTTTTTTTTGATCCCGCCTGCTATCCTCAAAATGCAAACGGCCTGCGAACCCTCTCGCAGACCGTCTACACGCTTTCAAGTTTTGTTTAGGCTCTCGGGTTTGCGACTGGTTCCTTCCGCTTCACCTCCTTGGCTGACCAGTCTCCCATCTCATGTACGACCCCGTCAAGGCGGCTCGGATCGTTCGGTTTTTTGAACAGGTCCTGCGGCACCCGAAGGCGCGTTATCGGCCGTTCAAGCTGCTCGCCTGGGAGCGCGAGATCCTGTGCAACATCTTCGGCCGCGTCGACGCCGCGGGCCTGCGGCTGATCCGCCGGGCCTACCTCGAAATGGCGAAGAAGAACGGCAAGTCGGAAGTCGCCGCCGGCGTCGCGCTCTACATGCTGGTCGCCGACGGCGAGCCGGCCGCCGAGGTGTACGGCGCCGCGACGACGCGCGAGCAGGCCGGTATCGTCTATGGGACCGCCGCGGCGATGGTCCAGGCCTCGCCGGTTCTTTCGAAGATGCTGCGCGTGGTGCGATCGACGAAAACGATTTATCGGCGCGACGATCCGAGCAGTTTCTACCGCGCGATCTCGGCCGACGGCGGCGCCGCCGACGGCATCAATCCGCATTGCGTGGTGATCGACGAGCTCCACCGCTGGCGAACCGGCCGGCAGTTTGAGCTCTACGACGTTTTAACCAAGGGCACGGTCGCGCGATCGCAGCCGCTGGTCTTCGAGATCACCACCGCCGGCTCCACCGAAGACGAGTCGCCACTGTGCGCGCTCGAACATGACCTGGCGAAAAACGTCAACGATGGAACCTTCGACGTGCCGGATTTCTACGGCCGCATTTTCGCCGCGCACCCGAAGGACGATTGGACCAAGCCGGAAACCTGGGCCAAAGCGAACCCGTCGCTTGAGACCCTGGGCGGATTCCTCAAAACCTCGGTGATCGCGGCCGAGTGCGAGGCGGCGATCAACCAGCCGAGCCGGCTGCCGAGCTTCAAGCGGTATCACCTGGGCATCTGGACCTCGTCTGAAACCGAGTGGCTCAAAACCGAGGACTGGGACGCGTGTAATGGCGAATTACGGGCCCTCGTGGAAAGGCCGTGCTATCTTGGACTTGATTTAAGTTCCACCGTCGACCTCACTTCTCTCGTGCTGTTGTTCCCGGACGCAGCGGATGACAGCTTCGACGTTTTGCCATTCTTCTGGATGCCGCGCGATCGCGTCCGCGAGCGCGAGCTCGGCGATCGCGTTCCCTATGGAACCTGGGCCGAGGAAGGCCTGCTCGATCTCCCCGAGGGCAACGTGATCGACCTGCGGACCATCAAAGCGAAAATTGCGTGGGCCGTCGAGGTGTTCAACGTCCAGGAGATCGCCTACGATCCGCACCACGCGCTGCAGCTCTCGATCGAGCTCTCAGAGGAGCTCGGCGTGAAATGCATTCCCGTCCCGCAGCGCTACTCGCACATGAGCGAGCCGTCGAAGAAGCTCGTCGAGATCCTGCTGCAGCGGAAAATGCGACACGCCGGCAATAAGCTGCTGCGCTGGAATGCAAAGTGCGTGCGCGTCCGGACCGACGGCGGCGACAATATCAAGCCGGTTAAACCGAACCGGCTCACGAGCGGCAAGCGGATTGACGGGATCGTGGCGCTGATCCTCGCGATTTCCCGCGGCATGTTTCACCGGCCGAGTGTGTACGAACACCGAGGGCTTCTCTCGACATGACCAGCCAGCAAATTCTGAGCCTCGCTCAATCGGCGGCCGCGAGCGTAGCGGCGTATCGCGATGCATCGGCCGAGACCGCATCGGGCGAGTCGCTCGAAAACCCGCGCACCTCCTGGGACCGCATTTTCGAAGTCGCGCCAGGCTACGCCGGCAAGGCCGTCTCGCAGGCCACGGCGCTGCAGATCATCGCCGTATGGCGCTGCGTGTCGCTGATCGCCGGCAAAGTGGCGAAGGCGCCCTTCATGCCCTACAAGCGGATCGAGGGCGGCAAGGAGCGTTTTCCGAAACACTACCTCTGGCCGATCCTCATGCAGATGGCGAACCCGTATCTGACCAGCTACAGGTTCAAGCGCATGATGCAGACCTGGGTTCTGCTGTGGGGCAACGCGTATGCCGAGATCGAGATCTCGGGCCGCGGCCAGGTGATCGGCCTCTGGCCCTGGCGGCCTGATCGCGTCCGGATCACTGGCGACTCGCTGCCCTCGATGGTCTACCACTACCGGCAGAACGACGGCAGCGAAGTGTCGAAGCCGGCGGCCTACATCTTCCACCTGCGCGGCCTCGAAACCGACGGCCTCAAGGGGCTCTCGCCGATCCTGGCCGGCCGGCAAAGCCTGGGCCTCGCGATGGCGGCCGAAGAATATGGCGCGCGGTTTTTCGGCGCCGGCGGCAAGCCGGGCGGCGTGCTGGAACATCCCGGCAAGCTCGGGCCGACGGCGAAGGACAATATCCGCGAGACCTTCAACGACCTGCACGGCGGCCTGCAGGGCGCTCACCGCCTGGCTATTCTCGAAGAGGGCATGAAATACACCTCGGTCGGAATCGAGCCCGAGGCGATGCAGTTTTTGGAAACGCGCCAGTTTGAAGTGATCGACATTGCGCGGCTGTTCGGCGTTCCGCCGCACAAGGTCGCTGAGCTCTCGCGGGCGACGTTTTCCAACATTGAGCACCAGTCCATCGAATTCCAGGAAGACTGCCTGGGCGACTGGAAATGCAACTGGGAAGCGGAGGCGACGCACTCGCTGCTGTCGGCGCGCGAAGCGGCCGACGTCGAGCTGCTCATGGTAATGGAGGCGCGCGGCGACATGCCCTCGCGCTATGCGGCCTATAACATCGGCCGGAATGGCGGCTGGCTCTCGCGGAACGACATCCGCGACAAGGAAGACATGAACCGGATCGAGGGCGGCGACGATTATCTGACCCCCTTGAACATGGTGCCGGGCCCGCAGGAAACGGCGCCGCCGGCCGACAGCGAGGTCGACGAGCTCGAAGACGATCCCGACGCCGCGGCCGAGACCGAGGAACCGCCGGCGCCGCCGGCAAAAAAGAAGAAGGCGAAAGCCAGAAAGGGGTAACATGCCCGCGATCGCGTACAAAAAAACCGACACCACCGACACCGCCTGGGACGCAGGCGCTCAGGAAAAAAAGCTCAAGGCCGACGACAAAGCGGCCTATCGGCTCATGTATGCCTGGGTAGATCCGGAGGGCGACGAAACCACCAAATCGGCCTACAAGTTTCCGCACCACATGGTCTCGGGCGAAGGCGAGCCTGGCGCGGCCAACATGAAGGCCTGCTCGGCGATCATTGGCGCGCTCAACGGCGGCCGCGGCGGCACGAAGATTCCGGAAGCCGATCGCCAGGGCGTGTACAATCACGCGAAAAAACACCTGGTCGATGGCGGCGAGAAGGACGTTCCCGAGCTCAAGTCGCTCGCTCAAATCGAGCGCGAGGAGCGCGAGCTCGACGCCCGAATGTCGCGCGCGGCACTCGAGTTCCGCGACAAGGTCGGCAAGGTGGAGCGGCGGATCGTGTCCTCGCTGGAGCTGCGAGCGCGGCGCGATGCGGGCGGCTCGGATGACGACATGGTGATCGCCGGGCACGCGTCGGTGTTCGATACGCCGGCCGATCTCGGCTGGTTCGTCGAGACGGTGAAGCCGGGCGCCTTCAAGCGGACCATCGTCGACGACGACGTGCGCGCGCTGTTCAATCATGATCCGAACTTTGTCCTCGGCCGCAAGTCACCCGATGGCGGCGCCGTCGGTGACACGCTGCGGCTCAGTGAGGATTCCCGCGGGCTCTACTTTGAAGTGGATCCGCCGGATACGCAGTGGGCGATCGATCTATCCAAATCGATCCGCCGGCGCGACATCACGCAGTGCTCGATCGGTTTCTACGCGCGCTCGGTCGACATCCGGATCGTGAACGGCGTCTACCACCGCGACCTCACCGACGTGCAGTTATTCGACGTGTCTCCTGTCACGTTCCCCGCGTTCGATTCCACCGACGTGAGCGTGCGAACCGCCCAGGAGATCGCAAAGGATTTTCCGGCACGGCCCGGAAATACGCAGCCCGGCCCCGAGGAGTGGGAGTTCCAGTCCGAAGCCAGGCGGCGGCTATTACAGCTTGCCGGTTAGTTCAAAGGAGAGAGGAAAAACGATGAATCCCGTTTTGCAGATTCGCCAGCTCAAAGATCAACGGGCCGTGGTCGCCGAACAGGCGAAGCAGCTCAACCAAAAAACCGTCGACGAAAAGCGCAGCCTGACCGCTGAAGAGCAGGTCACCTGGGACAAACATTTCGCCGACATCAACCGGCTGAACAACGAGCTGCGGCAGCTTGAAGCCGACAACGAGCTCGAAGGGTATATCCGCGGCCGCCGCGAGGAGATCCAGGCTCAGACGGGCCAGGACCCCGACGAGCAGCGCGTCGCGTTTAATTCCTTCATCCGCGGCGGCATCTTCAACGACGATGGCCACCTGGTCGGCGCGCCGGCCGAAGTGCGCCAGCACTACCGTTTCGGCACGCACAGCTCGAACGATTTCGGCGCGTCCCAGAAGCGCGCCAACAACCCGCAGTCCGACGTCACCGGCAACCTCGGCGGCTACATCGTCCCGCAGGGTTTCTATGCCCAAGTGCAGGAAGCCATGAAGTACTACAACGGCATGATGCTCGCCGGGCCCACGGTGATCGACACGGCGATGGGCAACGACCTGCCCGTCCCGACGGCGAACGACACCTCGATCGTCGGCGAGGTCCTGGCGGAAAACACGACCATTGCGACCCAGGAAATCACCTTTGGGCAGGTGACCTTGAAGGCCTACAAAATGAGCTCGAAGCTCATCCTGCTCCCGATCGAGCTCGCACAGGACTCCGGCGTCGACGTCGAGGCGCTGATCACCAAGTTCCTGGGCATCCGTCTCGGCCGGCTGCTGAACCAGCTTTTTTCGACTGGCACGGGCAGCTCGCAGCCGAAGGGCGTTACGCTCGACACCGTCCTCGGCAAGCAGGGCGCGAGCGGCCAGATTGCGTCGGTGATCTACGACGACCTGGTCGACCTGAAGTACTCGGTCGATCGCGCCTATCGTGTCAACGGAAAGTGGATGATGACCGACACCACCTTGAAAGGCGTCTTGAAACTCAAGGACCTGAACGATCGTCCGCTGATCCTCGACTACCTGACCACCTTGCAGGCCGACGAGCCCGAGAAGATTTTGGGCCAGAGCCTGATCATCAATAACGACCTGGCCTCGCTCGGCGGCGCCGGTTCGCCCAACGTCGGTAACCAGTGCATCCTATACGGCGATTTCTCGGCCTACTGGGTTCGCCGCGTCATGGCCATGCTGCTGCTGCGGCTGACCGAACGCTACGCCGACGCCGGCCAGATCGGCTTCATCGGCTTTATCCGGCAGGACGGCCGGATGGTGGACGCCGGCACTCACCCGATCAAGTACTACCAGTGCGCGAACTCCTAAAACACTCGCGTGGTATTCTGTTTTGACAAGAGCACCAGGCCACGAGAGAGGCTGAGGAGCTGCAGCGGCGCCGGTCCGATCAGAGCTGGCGCCGCTGTTCGTCGAAGGAGGGCGTCCACTGTGAAAGTTCGATTTCGGCACGGCATGGCCGGCGCCGATCATTCCTACATCCGCGGCGGCGAATACGACCTTCCGGAAATCCAGGCGCTGGCGCTCATCGCCGGCGGCGCCGCCGAGCTCGTCGACGACCATGACTCTGACGACGAGCCCACGTTTAGCGACCCGGCCGGCGAGGGAATCGACACCGCGGCCCGGCGCCAGCCCGAGACCACGGCGCGACGCCGTCGAGGGTAGACGTGGGAGCAATCCACGTCCAGCGCGGCGACTGGTCGATCGCGCAGCTCAACCCGCCGGTCGGCGAGCCGCTGACCCTGGCGCAAGCCAAACTTCACCTCCGGATCGATGATTCGCTCACCGAAGACGACGTTTATGTAACCGACCTCATCTCCGCCGCGCGCGGCGAGCTCGAAGACGAGTACGGCATCCGGTTTTTACAGCAGCAGGTCGAGGTCAGGCTGCAGAATTTCCCGCGCGCCGATCGGATCAAGCTGCCCATCTGGCCGGTTCAGACCATCGATTATTTTCGCTATCACGTCGCCGACGGGACGGTCGGCACAATGGACGTGGTCACCGACGATACCCAGGCGATCTCGGGCTCCGCGGTCCTCACGCGCGTATCGAAAAAGCCGGCCGAGGTCATGCTTCCCTTCGCTCACGTCTGGCCGGCCGTGATCCTGCAGGCGGCCGACGGCATCCGGATCGGCCTGACCGTCGGCTACCTCACCGGCGGATCGCCGGAAACCCTGCCGATCCCGCCGGCGGCGCTCATGGCGATGCGGCGGCTCATCTCGCACGGCTACGAGAACCGCGACAACGTGACGCTCGGCACGCTCATGAAGTCGGACGAGATCGCCTTCGGCGTTTCGCGGCTCATGGCGAACGTGGGCCTGTACTGGTGATCCGATGTTCATCAAGCGCGGCGACACCCGCATCAATGCCGGCCAGTTCGATCAGCCGGTTTCCTTCTACACCGTGCCGGCGACGCAGGGCACCTCGGGCGAGGTTTCGTTTTCGCCAGGCGATGCGGTCTGGGCCTATGACGCCTGGGCGAATTTCAACCCCTACCAGACGATGGAGCTGCAGGACGCCTTAAAGGAAATCGGCGAAACCTGGGCGCTCGTCTCGATTCGCTACCATCGCAGCCGGCTGCCGCGCGAGGGAATGTTCGTCAAGCTGAAATTGACGGGGGACTTTTACGAGATCCGCGGCTCGGCCCACGTCGAAACCGGCCGGAAAAAAGTAGAGCTCACCTGCAGGCTGGTGCGCTGATGCCGATCACCGTCGACGGATTGGCCGAAGTGCTCTCAAACCTACGCCAATTGGGATCCGATTTTACGGCGCCGGCGGCGATGAAGGAAGTTTTTCTGCCGGCCGCAGAGCTGGTGCGCGATCGCGCGAAGGAAATCGTCCACGTAAAATCGGGCGAGGCGCGCGACGCCATCTTCGCCGTGCCGGGCCTGGCCGAGCTGCCCGATTGCGTCGCGGGCATCTCGCTTGCGACGGTCCCCTACGCCCACAAGCTCGAAACCGAATATCCGTATCTGCGGCCGGCTGCGGACTCGAGTTCCGACGAGGTCCTCGCGATCGCGGCCGACGGCTTGACGAAACTGCTGGAGGACCTCGCCAGGTGACGATCGAAGAAAAACTCTACGCGATCCTGACCACGTCGCCGTCGCCGGTCCCGACGCTCGGGCTGCGCGTGTTCCCGAACACGGCCGCGCAGGGCTCGCCCTTCCCCTACTGCGTTTACATGCAGGTCAGCGACACGCCGCGGCGCTCGATGGAGGGCGATGTCCAGGACATGCGGCAGTGGCGCTTTCAGTTTTCGGTCTTCAGCCCGAGTTTTTCCGCCGGCAAGGCGATCCGTAGCAGCCTGACCGCATTCCTGGTCGGCTACACCGATCGGCCGGCGACTGGAATCCAGCGGATTATCGAGCTCAACCAGCGCTACCTGTGGATTGAAACGCAGCGGCTTCACCAGTTCGTGCTGGACGTCGACATCGCCGAGAGCCTGCCGGGCTCATGACGCCGATCGACCTACGCATCAATCCGCTGGTGAGCTGCATCATGGTTACCCGCGATCGGCGGCACTTCGTTCCGAAGGCGATCGCCTGCTTCCTCGCCCAAGACTACCGCTGGCGTGAAATGGTGATCGTGAACGATGGCGAGGACATCGCCGACCTGATCCCGCGCGACCCGATGTTCCGCTATTTCGTGAATCGCCGGCAGCGCGGCCAGGCGACCATCGGCCGGCTGCGAAACATGGCCTGCGACCTGGCGAAGGGTGAGCTCATCGCCCACTGGGACGACGACGACTGGAGCGGTCCGGATCGGCTCAGCCACCAGGTCGGATTCATGACGAATGACGCGGGCGACCTGATCGCCGACATCGGCGGATATCGCGACATGCTGTTCTTCGACATCAAGAAACGGCTGCTGCGCAAGTACGACGCCGGGCCTGGCCACTACGCCGTCGGAACCTCGCTGATCTACCAGCGGCGCTTCTGGCGCAACGTGCGACAGTTCCCCCAAGAGCTCGATCCGATCAGCGGCATGGTCGGCGAGGACAATCGCTTCATCGAGGGCCAGCCCGTCGTGACGGCGAGCTCGATCGAGCCGAAGGTCCGGATGGTGGCGGGCGTCCATGCGGCGAGTGTAAGCTATCAGAACAGCCCGGCCAGGTTAAACGGCATGCGGCCGGTAACGTGTCCGGACCTGATCCATTACGTCGAGGAGCTGTTCAAGTGAATGCTGCGAGCATTGTGATTCTCTCGAAAAACCCAGGGAACCTGAAGGCCTGCCTGGCTCACCTGGCGACGAACGCGCCAGGCCTGCGCGTGATCGTGGTCAGCGACGGGATTCCCGCGGCCGATTTGAAAGAGCTCGGCGGGATCGATCGCGTCGTCCAAGGGATCCAGCCCTTCGTTTTCGCGCGCAATGCGAACCTGGGTGTGGACGCCGCTGGATCGGACGACGTGATCCTGCTCAATGACGACGCGCTGCTCAAAACGGCCGGCGGCTTCCTGTACCTGTCTGAGATCGCCCAGAGCGAACCCGGCGCCCGGTACGGTGTGATCTCGGCGCTGATCTCCTACGGCGGCGCCTGCGCGCCGGATCAGTGCCGCGGCGCCTACCGCTACAGCAACGAGATCGGACTCAGGGAAACCCGCCACCACATGCTGGCCTTCGTCGCGGTCTACATCCGCCGCGAGATCCTAGACCAGGTCGGCCGGCTCGATGAGAGCTTTATCGGCTACGGCTATGACGACGACGACTATTGCATGCGCGTCAAGTTCAGCGGCTGGCGCCTGGGCGTCTTCGACGGCTGTTACGTCGAGCACGGCTACCAGACCACCGGGCTGCCGTCGAGCTTCCGCGATCGCGGCAACGCCGGGCCGCCAAAGCTCGATCAAAACCGGAAGATCTTTAACGCGAAGTGGGGCGTCGGCATATGACGCTCGCGAGCATGCTGCGCGTGAAGAACGAGGCGCGCTGGATCGAGCGCGTCCTGATGGGCCTGGCGCCCGTTTCCAATTTCATCGCGGTCTTCGACGATCACTCAACCGACGATACCGTCGAGGTCGTCCGGCGCGTGTCCAGGCGCCGGCTGTTCGATACCATTCCGATCGAGGTTTTTCGATCGCCCTTCGACGATTTGAACGAGGCGCGCGACAAAACCTACCTCGCGCACAAGGTCGTCGGCTACGATTCCTTCGATTGGATTCTCTGCCTCGACGGCGACGAGGAGCTGCCGGCGAACCAGGTCCCTCACCTTCTACGCGCGCTCGGATCCACCGCGGCGCCGGCCTGGCGCCTGCAGATTCGCTACCTCTGGGACCGTCCCGACCAGGTCCGCGTCGACGGATGCTATGCGAGCTTCACCCGGCAGAGTCTATTCCGCGTGAGCGAAACGAACCTCCAATTTCGGGCCACCGGCTACGGCGGCCAGGCGAACTTCCACTGTTCGAACGTGCCGGCCGACGTGCGCGAGCGCGCCGGTTACTCGGATGCGGCGCTGCTCCACTACGGCTACATGCTCCGAGAAGACAGGATCCGAAAATACCACTGGTACAATCGGATTGATCCAAGCAACGCGCTGGAGGACGGATACCGGCACATGGTCCAGGGCGACCTCGCGGAAATCCCGGCTGACAGCAAGCTGCTGCACGCAGGGCCGCTGAAACTGGCGGCGATTTAGAGAGAGAGAGGAGCGCTTCAACATGTCGAAAGCATACGCCGCGATAGGAACCCAACTTTGGATCGGGGACGGCGGCAGCCCCGAGATGTTTTTCCGCGTGGCGCGCATCGGCGACGTCGCCGGCCCGAAGTCGAAGGTCGATACCATCGACGTCACAACCCACGAATCGGCCCTTCAGGCGGCTCCTTACAAGGAATATATCGCCAGCCTGATGGACGGCCAGGAAGTCACGTTTCCGCTCGTCTGGGATCCAGGCGATGACACGCACTCGGAAACCGCGACCTCGGTCGGCACCAACGCCGGCGGATTGAAGTACCTGATGGAGCAGCGCGCGATCCGGAACATGCGCCTGGCCTATCCGACGTCGCCGGCCACGCGCACGCGCTTTGTCGGCTTCGTCACCGGCTACGAGCCCGACCTCAAAGTGACCGGCCACATGGCGGCCAACGTCACGATAAAAGTCACCGGCAAACCGACGCTCGAAGCCGGCACGGGCCCAGGCGCCTAAGAGCTCGAAGGTTCTTTCATCCCCGCGGCAGGCGGCCGGCCGGCGATCCGACAGCCGTCTGTTCCTGCCGCGTGTCTTTTTTCTCCGGATGGTAGAATCCAACTCATATGGATGACCTGACCCCCACCGACGGCACGCCGATCGACCTCTTCGGCGACGGAACCATGCGCACGCTGCGCTACACGATGGCGACCTTGAAGCGGCTCAAGCGCAAACTCGGCGCCGCGATGGTGGGCCCGCAGGGCGGCCTCCTCAAGCTCGACGAGGACCTGCTTCCGGAATTGATCTATGAAGGCCTGCGCGGGCCGAAGGGAGAAGATCCCGACGTGACGATCGAGCAGATCGAAAACATTTCCTCGCGCCGGATCGTTTACCTGATCGAGACCTTCAACGCTGCGTTTTTTGGCGACATGCCAAAAAAAAAGACGGACCTGGCGGCGGTCCTGGCAGCGGGCAGGCCGAACTAGACTTTCCTCTCGATTTCTGGGTGGTCGGCCGCGTCGATCTCGGTCTCAGCACGGAGGAATTTTGGCAGCTCACTCCGCGGGAATTCGACGCGCTCGTTTTGCGACGCGAAGATCGCATTACGCGCCAGTACGACCTGCCGGCGGCGGTCGTTGCGCAAACGATCGCCGAGCTGTGGCGCAGCAAGGAGTCGAACCCAGAGCCCTATCCGCTCTCTCAGTTCGTGGTGGCCGACATGATGCGGCGCGCGATCGCCGCAGCGGCCGCGGAAGCACAGCCCGAAAAAACCGCGGACCAAATTCTGTTCGACAAAATGCGCGCGGTCAATTTCCACCTGGGCGGCTCAGAAGACCTGCCCGAGCGAATTACCTGGTTAGGGTGACCCCATGACGATTGGAGAACTGCTCGTCAAAGTCGGCGCGGATCCTTCCGGCCTGACCGAAATGCAGTCCGCGCTCGAAACGGCCGGCGAGAATCTTTCCGGATTCGCGCGCACGGCCGAGGCGGCCGGCAACGAGCTCGACCAGGCACTTTCGAGCTCGCTGCAATCGACCACGGGCCAGATGAACCTCTTCGCCCAGTCCACCTCGGAGGTCGCATCCGCGGCCGAGCAGCTCTCGCTGTTTGATACGAGCGGCATCGAGGCGATGGACACGGCCTTCGGTTCGCTCGACCAGAACATTCCGCCGGCAACCGAGGCGCTGCATGAGGTGAAGCCGGCGGCCGATGAAGCCAGGGACAGCCTGGAGGAGCTCGGCCAGAACCTGCTCAAGGTCGGTGAAGCGTTCGCCGTCTTCGAGGGCCTGAAGGAGTTCGCCAGCGACGCCGTCGAAGCGTTCGGCGAAATTGAGAAGGCCTCCATCTCGCTCACCGCGCTCACCGGCTCGGCCGACACCGCCGAGCAGACCATCGCGAGCATGCAGAAGCTCGCCAATTCCGACGCCCTCTCGTTCCCGGCGCTGGTGACGGCCGCGCAGCGCATGACGGCTTTTGGGTTCTCTACCGAACAGATGAACACCGCGCTGCAGGCGGCCTCGAACGCCGCGGCAGCCACGAGCCGCAGCATCGAGGACACCACCGCGGCGCTCGATCGAATGGCCCTCACCGGCAACGCCGGCGGCCGGCAGCTCGCCGCGCTCGGAATCTCGCTCGAAAACCTGGGCTCGGCGCTCGGCACGACGGCCGACCAGGCCTCGGCCGCCTTCAAGGCCCTCGACCAGGCCGGCCGGCTCGATGCGCTGGCAACGGCGCTCCAAAAATACGCCGGCGTCGCCACGCAGGCCGCCCAGGGGATTTCCGGCCAGCTCACCATTTTTGGAAACCAGGTCCGGTCGCTCATGGAGGAGATCGGCGCCGCGATCGCGCCGCTGCTGTCAGACCTGCTGAAGTTTGCGTCCACCGATATCGTGCCGGCGATCAAGGCCCTGGTCGACGCCTTTAACGAGCTGCCGGCGCCGGTCAAGGAGGCGGCGATCGCCGTCGGCGGCCTGGGGCTCGCGATCCCCACCGTGAGCCTGGCTTTGAGCGGCTTAAGCTCGGGCCTGGCGGCTCTATCGAGTGGTCTCGCGCCGCTGGCCACGCTCGGGACGGCGATCTCGAACGTGGCGTTTGCCGTCACCAACGGCCTCGTACCGGCGCTCACGGTCGGCGAAACGGCCCTGCTCACGCTCGGCACGGCCGTCGCCGGCCTGGCCGCGGCCTTCGTGGGCCTGAAAATCGGCGAGTGGGCCGACGCCAACATTCCGGCCTTCGCGCAGCTCACGACGGCGATTAATAATTTCCTGATCGCGATCCCTGGCGTCCAGAACCTGATCAACTACTTCGCCGGCGTGACGTCGGCCGAAGACAGCCTGGCGAAGAACACGCAGCAGCTCAATGACAAGCTGGCGCTGCTCGGCCAGGAAGTCGTCCAGGGCGCCGGCGAGTCGATCGATTCGTTCGCCGCGCGCGTACGGGCCGCCGCGGCGGCGATCTCCAGCACGGGCGATGCGACGACCAAGGTTTCGACCTACATGCAGAACTACCAGAAGGCGATCGTCGCCGTGATCGACGATTCCCAGGTTCTGCATGACAAGGTGAACGACGCGAAGCTCGCGCTCGACGCCGCGAATGCCACCTATGCCGAGGGCGCCATTTCGGCCGGCGAGCTCGCCGCCAAACAGGACGCCTACAATCAGGCGCTCTACGCAATGGACCCGGCCGCGCGCGCCGCGGCCACGGCCGCGAAGAATTTCGCCGACCAGATCGCGTCGCTGCAGAAGGAAGTCGATTCAGTCTCGACGGAAGGGTTTTCCGCGCTGTCGCTCAACGCCGACGATGCGGCGACGGCCCTCGATCACGTCACGAGCACGCTGAACAAGGTGCTCGATGCGATGCAGCAGACCACGAACCCGAAGACGCTCGCCGGCCTCCAGGCCCTCGTCAATGGTCTCGCCGACCTGCAGAAGCAGCTCCAGCAAGTGGTCAGCGATCAGGCGCTCACGCAGCTCGGGAATCAGCTCACCGACCTCCAGGGGAAATATCCGCAGGCCTTCGCCCAGCTCAATCAGATCACCCAAAACTGGGCGACCAATACCGTCGCGGCCGCGCAGCAGGTCGGCTCGGCCTTCGATAAATTGAGCGATAAGCAGGTCCTGGCCGATTACGAGGCATCGCTCAAGGGCGTCGATGAGAGCGCGACCAAGCTCGCGAATGACTTCAACGTTTCCTCGGGCAAAATGCAGCAGGACACGCTGAAGGAGATCACCGTCACCAAATCGTGGTACGACGTGACGAACCAGGTCGGCAAGGGCTACGGCGACCTGGAGGCGATCACCAAAAAATACCACCTCGAAAATCTTTCCGACCTCAATAACGAGATTGCCGACCTGCAAAAGCAGATCGCCCTGCTCGAACAGTACGGCGCGCCGCAGCAGGTGATCTTGGCGAGCCAGGAAAAACTGCTGGCCGATCAGATCAAGCTGGGCGAGGAAACCGGCGCCACGGCCGACCAGGTCCTGGCCTGGTCTGAAAAACTCACCGATGTCCAGACCAAAATGGGCATCCTGCACGATCAATCGGCGGCGCTCTCCGATCTCTATACGTCGATGATCAAGGACATTTCCGCCGACTGGGACCAGTTCGGCAAGGACCTCGGTGATTCGGTCGCGTCGCTGTCAGACTTCGGCAAGGCGTTTTCGAACCTGTGGGACAACCTCAAAAAACAGATCGCGGAGCTGGTGACCCAGTACCTACTCAAAATGCTAAAAGACGCGATCCTCGAAAACACGAACCTGTTGCAGGATTTCAACAAGGCCTTTAATTTCCTGTTCGGCGGCGGCGGAACGGTCTCTGCCGGCCTGAAGACGGCCCAGGACGCCACGGAAGAATACAGCCAGGTCAGCGTTCAATATTTCGGCCAGGCCGGCCAGGCCGTGAAGCAGTTCGGCGACACCGCCAAGAGCTCGATGTCGAGCGCCGCGGCTTCCGTGCAGGCCTCGGCGAGCGAAATGGCAAGCGGCCTCGGGCTGGTCGCTGAGGTCGTCGGCGCGATCGCCGGCATTTTTTCTGCGATCGAGCTGGCCCACACGAACACGCTGCTCTCGCGCATTGAGGAGTCGACGCGCTACGTCAAAATCTGGACGGGCGAGCAATCCCAAAACCTGCTGTGGTGCGCGCAGAAGACGGTCGAAAATCTGGGCTACGTGAACACCTCGCTCGATGACATCAAGGGCCACATCTGGACGATCACCGACACGCTGAAGTCGATCCTGCAGGTCGTTTCGCTCGGCGGCGGCGGTTCTGGTGGCGGCGGCGCCGCCGGCGAGGCGGCTGTGCTCGCGGCCCTCGAAACCCAGATCAAAAACACGCTCGCGAATTTCGATAGCGAGATCATGGGCCCCTATGGCCTCGGGCCCGCGGTACAGGGATTCGCCGAGAGCGCCGGCGACCTGACTGGATCCACCGCGGACCTGTCGAGCAGTTTTCAGGACCTCACGAGCAGCACCACCGATCTTGCGGCGACGGTCACGGCCGCCACGCAGACCACCACCGCGGCGGTCAATACGATGGTCTCGGCGGTCCAGCAGATCCAGGCGCCGGCGGCTGTCGTGCCGGGCCCGTCGTCGACGATCACGCCCTACCTGGCTCCGAAACCGGCCGCCGGCACGCCGGCCGGGCCGGGCGGATCGAACGCGATCCTGCCGAACGTGGCGCCGACGCCGGCCGCCGGCGGCGCGCCTGTCACCGTCCAGGTCACGGTCACAGGAAACCAGATCGGCTCGACGCAAGTGGCGAACCATCTCGCCGACCAGGTCATGCAGAACGTCGTAAACAAGCTCCGCACGCACGCCGGGCTTAAACTGTAACGAGAGGAGAAAAGGACAGATGGCGAACCAGTGGTACGGGAAGGCGCTTGAATCATTTGCCGGCGGCGGCATCAATTGGGGCTCGGACACGATTAAGTGTCTGCTGGCCACGAACGGCTATACGCCGTCGATCAACTCGGACCAGTACGTCACCGACGTGAGCAGCGGCAACATTGTCGCGCGATCGAGCGCGCTCTCCTCGAAGTCGGCGACGCTCGGCGTGCTGGACGCGGCCGATATCACCATTTCGAGTGTCACCGGCTCGCAGTGTCCCTACCTGATCGTTTACAAGGACAGCGGCACGGACAGCTCCAGCCCGCTGCTGGTGAAGATCGATACTGGCACGGGCCTGCCGATCACGCCCAACGGCGGCGACATCGCGATTCAGTGGGACTCAGGCGTGAATAAGATCGCGGCGCTATTCGAGGGCCTACGCGATCGCCTGGTCGAGGTCGCCTGGCCGGCCGAAGCTCGCCGGCAAGTGATCCGCGCGCGGCTGCCGCGGCTGCTGTTCGCCGTCCGGATCGCGAGGGCATAAACGGCGATGGAGCAGCTCAAAAATCTAAGCTCCACCACTCTCGCGTCGAGCTACACCGCCGGCGCCGGCTCGATCTCTGTCACCAGCGCGGCCTCGTTTCCAACCGGGGGAACCTTCTCGGTCACGATTCTCGATCAGACCACGGGCGCCGTGAAGCTAATCTTTCGTGTGACCTCCGTCAGCGGAACGACCTTCACCGGCGCCGCCGAAGGCAGCGACGCCAATGCCAGCTCTGGCGATATCGTCGTCGGTTCGATGATTACCGTGGCGGCGCTCTCTCAGATCGCGGCCGATTTGAACGGCTACGGCACGATCGCGAGCCGGCCGTCCAGCCCGCAGCTCGTCGGCGCGCGATACGTGGCCTCGGATTCGGTCTTCGATGAGGCGCGCTGGAACGGTACCTCGTGGGACCAATTCATTTCGGGCATGCTGTGTACGCCGCCCTCGACGGGCTCGCCGGCGACGTTTCCGACGGCTGCGCACGGCTCGAACGGCGCCGAGAACTCGTTTGCGGCGGCTAATGATGCGGTCCTCTGGGGCGTTCATGCATCGAGCGGAAACAACCTGGTGGTGCGCGTGGGCGCCTATCCGTCGACGCCATTCCGGAAGCGGCTCCGCGTTCGTCACATGACACAGGCCGATTCCTTCGAGCACGTCGGAATCTGTTTCTACGATTCGGGCTCGGGCAAGGCCCTCTCCTGGGGCCTCGGAATTCGACAGGCGCCGGGCGTCGTTTTGGTCGGCTACGAGTGGAGCGATCTCAGCTCGCCGTCGAACTATGTCAATCGCTACGCGATCCCATTGACCTTCCGCGGGGGAGTCTTTGAAATCTGGGCCGAGGACGACGGCACCAATCGAAACTGGTATTTCTGCGTGGACGGCCAGAATGGACAGAAGGTCCTGCAGGAGTCGAACACCAATTTTCTGACGCCGGACGGCCTCGGCATCGCCGTGCTTCCCTACACCCAGACCTTCAGCCCTTCTGAGCTCGTCACCATTCTGGACTGGTCCGACGTATAGGCCATGAGCGCGGCGATTCTATCGACGCAGCTCGGCTCCGCGCAGCTTGGCCTGGCGCAACTGGGCCAGCGAGGAGCTGCCTCGGCTGGTGGTGGTGGCGGCGGCGGCGGAACGCAGACCATCCTTCCGACAGGCATCGCGAGCCCGCGGCACTTTGGCACGCCGGTTCTGGCCGGCCCGATCATTGCCTCGGGCGTCGCGCCGCGGCACGCTGTCGGCACGCCGACGGTCAAAACGAACCAGACCATCCTTCCCGATGGCGTCAGCTCACCGGCGGCCGTCGGATCGCCGGCCGTGAAGCACGTCCAGGTGATCGCGCCCTCGGGCATCGCCGGGCCGCACGCCGTCGGCGAGCCCACCGTCTCAGGCGGGATTCAGAATATCCTGGCCTACGGCTTCAAGTCGGCGCGCGTCGGCACGCCGTCGGTTTCAGGCGGCGACCAGGGCCTCCAGGTGATCGTGGGCGGCGTCCCGATGCAGAAGTACCTGCAGGTCCTGACCTGTCAAATTCAATCGCAGACCATCGGCCGCTGGACCGCAATGTTCACCCTGCTCGACGTGCCAGGCGGAACGTTCCAGCCGAAGGTCGGCATGACCGTGCTGATTCAGGAGTTCGGAAACAAGTATTTCGCCGGCTGCCTGGTCGACGTGATCGGCACGCGCGCGACGTCGACGGACTTCATGAGCTACGCGTGCACGGCCACCGACAAGTCGGGAATTTGCGATCGCCGCGTCGTCACGGTGAAGACCTACAGCTCAACCGAGGACGCCGCCGACGTGATCCGCGACATCGTCACCAATTTTTTGAACGGCGAGGGAATCACCACCTACTCGCTGCCGGCCAGCCTGGACAGCCTCGGCACGGATCAGACCTTCAACTTCGTGTCGGTCACCAGGGCCTTCGATACGATCGCGAGCCTGATCGGCTGCATCTGGTGGGTGGACGTGAACGGCGACCTGCATTTTTCCCCGCTGGACTCGCTGCCGGCGGCGCCGTTTTCGATCACCGAGACCTCGCGCAACTGGCGCGACATTTCGGTCGAACAGACGCTCGCCGATTATCGAAACCGGCAGTATGCGGTCTCGAACCTGAAAACGGTCCCCACCGGCTCTGGCGGCATCTCGGGCGTGGCGCGCACCCAGAGCTACACCGTCCCCCAGGCCGCGGCCGTCGCCAGGCAGTTCGTCTATGGCGCCGCGGTCCTCGATTTTCCGGCCGACGCGATCACCAGCCTGAAAGTCAACGGCACGTCGTTTCCGGTCTACTCGGGCACGGATCCGTCGACCTACAATCCGACCAGCCCGAATTACCACCAGGTGTGGTGGTGGTTCCCTGGCGAGCCCTACGTCACGCCGCCGACCTCGGGCGCCCACGTTCCGATGGCCGGCGACACCGTCGAGATCCAATACATCACGAGCGCGAATAACGCGGGCGTGATTGCCGGCGAGGCGCTCACGCCGACGGACACCGAAGAGAACCCGCTCGGCACCTGCGGCTCGGGCGTCTTCGAGGCGGTCGAGCAGGTCCAGGACGTGTCGCTCGTGAGCGACCTCCAGGCGATCGCGCAGGCGATCCTCGATCGATCCGGCGGCATTCCGACCATCGTCAAGTTCACCACCTTCGATCCGGGCCTCGCGCCTGGCCAGCTCCTTCACGTCGACATCCCGAAGATCGGCGTTACCGACAGCGACCTGATGATTGTCGCGATCTCTGGGACCGCGCAGCCCGTGGACCTCGGCCGGAAATGCAGTTTCCTCTGGCAGATCCAGGCCAACTCCAACGAGGACCCCGGTAACTGGGTGAAATATTTCGAGCGGCTGGTGCATCGGACCGAGCAGGCGCTTCCGCTCGATCGCTACGAGGAGCTGACCCTGGTGCAGCCCTCGGGCGCGCTGCTCTCAGGCGGCGTTACGCTCGGCAATCCCTACCTGGTCAAAAACACGGGCCCCATGCTGTTCCTCTGGGCCGCGGCGACAACGCCGCCGGTCGACCAGGACCTGACCATCACGCTGATGGACGGCGACGTGGTGGTGGGCTCGCTCACCATGCCGCACACGACCTCGCCGAACGAGCTCGTCGAATTCAACTATCTGCCCTCGGCGCCGCAGTACGTCTTCCGGAAGGACGTTCTGACCGCGATCGCCAGCTACGCCATCACCGGCCCGTCGCCGGCGCCCGTCGACGGCCTGACCTTCGTGGCACGATGGGTCTACTAACGTGCTGCGTTTCCTCGATGGCTTCGACCTCACCGACAATCCGGACCTGAAGTACTCGCCGGTCCTGCCCTTCGTGCTGCAGACGTCGATCAGCGGGCGCGACGGCAAGGGCCTGGCGTTCAATCCGTATTCTTCGGGCGGCGCCGACGATGTCTGGTGGAAGATCCTGGACGTGAAGACCCGCTGGAACATCGGTTTCGACATCTGCTGGCTGAATGAGTTCGTCTCGACGACGCTCGCCGGCACAGACTTCTACTGGTGCGCGGCCGGCTCGACGGTCGTCTTCAGCCTGGCGGCGGCTACCGACGGCCGCCTGGTCGCGCGCGCCGGCCGGCAGGAAGACGGCGCCGCGGTCCTGGCCACCAGCGTAAATCCGCTGATCCAGGCAAGCTCGGTCGCCCTCGGCCAGCCGAATATCTGGCAGCTCATCGAGATCCAGGTCGGCGGCGGCTCCTTCGAAGTTCGGTGGGAAGGGAACCCGGTTTTGAGCGGCACCTCGTCGCTGCTCACCGGAATTGATCGCCACGCGTTCGTGCTGAAGACCTCGGGCCTCGGCGGCGGCTTTGCAATCGACAACTACTGGATTTGTGACGACCAGCCAGGCCTCAGCGGATTCCAGGGCCGCTCCAGGATCACGAGCGTGGCGCCGATCCAATCGAACGGCGCGCAATGGATCCTCGCGGCCGGCACCAGCCTGGTCGACGCCGTGACCGACACGCACGGCAATCAACCCGATGGCGACGTGAGCTACATCATTCCGCACGCGATCGGCAGCTTTCAGCAGTACCAGCTCGCGAAACCTCCCTGCTACGGGCTGATCCTCGGCCTGGCGCTGAATCTGTGCGCGAAGCCGCCGGGCCTCGGCACCAAGCTGAGCGGCCGTATTTCGCGATCGTCGAACGTGTTCAGCCTGGCGCCGGCCTTCGATATCGTCGATTCCGGATCCTCGCTTTCATCGAACGCCCAGGTCCACGGTTACCGGACCTACCAGGCGATCTCGGAAACGAATCCGCAAAACGGCCTGGTCTGGAATGATGGAGACCTCGCCGCGGCTCTGTGGGGACCGTACGCTGAAAACGCGACGGGCGTCCGTGTGACTCAGGTGTACCTTGAAAAGCTGGTGACCTTGAACGTCTCCCGGCGCTTCAACTGCGGCCAGGGCCTCTACGTGTTCTAGGCGGGCGGCGGCTCTTCCTTTTGGCGTGTGATGATCGGCGGTCGCAGAATTTCGACCCCGAGCGCGGCCTCAATCCTGCGCATCCGAAACTCGACGTCGGCGTTCGTCACCTGCTGCATGGTCGCGTCGACGAACATCTGGCGCATGCGCATCTCGTGCCGGCCGATGGCATCGGCGACAAAATCCTTCGTGGCGATGTTGTCGAGTTTTCGGGCTGTGCGCTGAACCGTCACGGTGACGATCGCGCCGCAGATGGTGAGAAAAACGGCGGATAGAATTTGCGGCCAGATCATCGATACGTGGGTTAGCACATCGGACACGTTTCTCCCCTAAGGGTAGCACCCGTTTGACGGCACTAACGATCGTAAGGTACATTAGGATCGTAATGACCCAAACGACAGAGGACCAGACGCGCTCGTTAAATGTGCCGATTCCCGCGGCGCTTCTGCAATCGGTGGGAGTCGCGGCACGCAAAAACGGTCAATCGATCAAGGCATTTGTCACCGCCCTGCTCGAACAGGCCTGTAATGGTGAGGCGAAGGGAGGCAATCATGTATGGGACACTTCTAGCGCTCGCGCGGGAGGTCGCCGCCGAAGAACGGCTCGCGGCTCTTGAGCTTTTGAGCGCGGCCGAACGCGCGGAGCTCGCAACCCAGATCGATCGTGCCGGCGTCGAGCGCGATCGGCTGCGCGAGCTGATCGATTCGGCGCACAATTCCGTCGCTGCTTGAATGGGGGAAAAGCAGCGCGGCAGCCGGACTCGGGGACTCTCGGCCGAACAACCTCTCTCGCGGCCGACGGGTTTTGCGGGCCCGGCTGCCGGGCCGCTCCGAGCCCGAAAGGAAGAATCTCTCATGTCCGAAACTCAGGCCGTCCCCGCGGCGGCCGCTGCTTATGAAACCCGGCTGGTTCCGATCGGCGATATCGTGCCATCGAAGAACCACCGGCACTATTTTGATCCGCAAAAACTAGAGGAGCTCGTCGAATCCGTGAAAGCGCACGGAGTACTCGAACCGCTCCTGGTCCGGATGAAGAAGGGCAAGGCCGAGCTCATCGCCGGCGAACGTCGTCTGAGGGCGGCGCGCGCGGCTAAGCTTGGAAACCTGCCCTGCCGCGTGATCGATTTGAACGACGTCGAGGTGCTGGAGGTTCAGCTCGTCGAGAACCTGCAGCGCGAGGACATTCAGCCGCTCGATGAATCAGGCGGCTTTGCGGCGCTGCTCGAAATCGAAGGCTACACGGTCCCGATGATTGCCGAGAAAATCGGCAAAAACGAGAGCTACGTGTACCGCCGGCTACGCCTGGCGAAGCTCATTCCTCCATTGAAGAAACATCTGGAGCGCGGCGCGATCACGGTCGCGCACGCCGACCTGCTCTGTCCGCTCGATGAGAAGACCCAGGCGGCGATCCTCGAAGATTTCCTGTTCGATCGATGGCGGGCCCACCGCGGCGAGCTCGCGCCGGTTTCCCCGGCCGACCTGCGGGCCCACCTGCGCGATCGGATCCTGCTGCAGCTCTCCTACGCGCCCTGGAAAAAAGACGACGCCACGCTCGTGCCGGCGGCCGGCGCCTGCACCACCTGTACTAAGCGGAGCGGCGCGAACCTGGCGCTCTTCGACGATTTGAAGAAGGGCGACGATCGGTGTCTGGATAACGCCTGTTACGCCGCGAAAAAGACGGCCTTCCTGGTGCGTGAAATTTCCTCTGCCTCGGGCAAGCTGATCGCGATCGCCGACGGCTACCAGGCGCCCAAGGACCAGCCGGGCATCGGCAAGATCCTGGCGCGCGGCGACTATCTCGAAGCCGGCGCGAAACCCTGTAAGGACATGGCCAAGGGGATCTTCGTCGACGGCCGGCGCCTGGGTGAGAAGGTCAAAATCTGCATCGGCAAAAACTGCCGCACGCACAACACATCGAGCGGCTATGGTGCCGCGGCGCGCCGGAAACCGGCAGAGGAATGGTCGCGCAAGCGCGAGGCGCTCATCGGGACGCTGACAGGGAAGGCGCGCTCCGCGGCCGTCGACCAGATCGCGGCCAAGGTGACCGAGATCACGCCGGCCGACGCGCGCGTTCTTTCGCTCGGGCTATTGAACACGCTCTCGTCGGAATCAGAAGAGCGGCTGCTCCAGCGGCTCGGGCTCAAGCTGAAACGAAAAAGCTACGAGCCGCTGTACTGGAATAAGAAGGCGATCGCCGCGATCGAGGCGCATAAGGACCAGGCGCAACTGCTCGTCTGGATCGCGCTCCAGGACGCCGCTGAAGGTTACGGCGGCTACCAACGGGCAAACAAGGAGGTCGACGCGCTCGCCGCGGCCGCCAAGGTCCACGGCGTGAACCTGGCCGCGATCGAGGCGCGCATCAAAAAAACCGAGCTCGCGAAATTTGACGAGCAACGCAAGGCCGCCCTCGCTAAGAAGAAGGCGAAGCCGGCGAAAAAGGGTGGTGCAAAATGATGCTCTTCGATCCGCACACGCGATCGTATCGGCCGCCCATGTGGACGCCGCGGGCGACGGGCTGTCTGCTGACCGCGGCGCTTTGGGTCTGCGTGGCCGGCGCGGCGTGGCTGGTAGCGCGCGGCGTCGTGCAACTCCTGCGAGGTGCCTGGTGAACCTCCTGCTGCCCTTGACGCTTGAAGAAGCCACCACGGAAATGGTCAACATGGTTCCGACCAAGGAGTTTTTCAAGCCGGTCCTCGTGATCACGGCGCCGCTCGATCGCTCGGGCGCCGAACTCCTCGGCTGCGATTACCTGTTCGATCCGGCCGGCAACCCGGTTAAGTTTGACGGAACCCATAAGCTGCAGGGCGAGCTGCCGGGCGCCGCGATCTCACTCGGCGGCCGCCTGGTCGACGTCTACACGGCGGCGTCAGAAGCGGTTCGTCATTTCGCCTGTTACGTCCTCGAGAAGAAGGGTCTGCGCGTCCGCGTCCGGATCCACCTGCCCGAGCTCGCCGAAGACAATCTGCTGCGGCTGCTCTCCTTCCTGACCACGCTGAACAAAGAGGCGTTCACCCTCACCGTGACGCCGGCCCAAAAGACGCTGGTCGACATGCTGGTCAACACCGAACAGGCCGCCACGGCCGAGCAGAAGGTCGAGCTCGAAGCCAGTCACCTGCACTATGGCGACGGGAATTCAAAGCTCGTCGCAATGGTGGCGATTGCCGAGACCGCCGGCGGATTCCACTACGGCTGGTTCGGCCGCTGGAACGGCAAGCAAAAACTGGAGGGCAAGCAGGAGCTGGTGCGGCTCCAAGAGTTGCAGGCCTCCGAGATGGCGGCCCGCGATGCTGCGCTTGCGTCGCTGTTAAAGTTCGCCGCGGAGATCATGCCCAAGGGCCGGAAGGAAGAAGAGGAGATCATCGGCCTGCGGAGCTGGATCTTCGACCTGGCGCCCGAGCTCACCCGATGGGATTCGACCAAGCAGCCGCTGGTCGACGCAATGGGCAAAACGTGAAAGCGCATTTCAAGAGCGCGACGGGCCGGCTGCTGATCGAGCTGCAGGCCGACGATGTCAAGGGTTTGTTTCGCGCGATCGCCGAGGTCCAGGAGATTCTCGACGCGGATTCTAACTGCGGCGCTTGCGGTTCGCCGGCTGTGCGGTTCCGTGTCCGGAAGGTCGACAAGTTCGAATATTTTGAGCTGGCCTGCGAGTGCGGCGCCCGGCTGCAGTTCGGCCAGCTCCAGGATGGACACGGGCTGTTCCCGAAACGCCGCAACGAGCGCGGCGAGGAGCTGCCGAACCGCGGCTGGCAGCGCTATCTGCCGGAAAGGAAGAAATGAATATTTTTAGTGTGCTGAACCGGATCAACTCGGATATCAGCCGTCTGCAGCGCAAGCTCCAGCACCTGGCGCGGGCCCAGGATCGTGTCGGCGAGCTGGTGGCCGCAAGAACCGCCGCGGCGTTCGTCACCGAGCGGATTCTCGACCTGATCGATTATGAGAAGGCGAACCCGGACCAGCCGCCGGCCGCCTGGGCGGATCGCGAGGTCGCACCAGACGACAACGGTCTCACCGATCGCGTGAACCGGATCCTCGCGCTGACCGATCGTAGCGGCGGCGTCGACGTTCAGGGCGGCCGGTTTGAAAACGTGGGCAAGTCGCCCATCGCCGCAGCACGGGAGGCTCTGGCCGGCGCGCGCCCGAAGAAGACGAACGGCCGCGGCACGCTGACCTCGCCGGCGAAACACCGCGACGAGGTCGCGATCCGGATCGGCGAGCCCACCACGGCCGACCTGGTTTTGGAAATCCTGCGCAAGGCGCCGCAGAGCTCACCCGAGCTGCTGCCCATGCTGCAGCAGGTTCGGCCGGGCATTCCGATCGCGTCGGTTTACACCGTTTGCTCACAGCTCAAGCAGAAGAAGCTCATCAAGTCGATGGTCGACGATCGCGACGGGCAGCGAAGGTATTTCATCGTATGACGTACCGCTGCGTTTCCTGCGGCGTCGAGCAGCCGGCGCCCGGCCCTGGCTGGCGCATGATCCAGGTCCAGATCGAGGGCAAGCCTGACATCCGGCAGTTCCATTTTTGCGCGTCCGAGTTTCCCGCCGAGGGCGCGTCCCAGGAGGCATTCCGAGAGAGCTATCACCGCGCGGTCCAGGCCGTGGTGGAGATTCTCGAAAAGGAACGGATCGCGGCGGCCGCATCGCCCTTCACGCCAGCTTCGAGGAATTGAATCTATGTCACGCACTCAGGTTTTCGTAATCGCCGGCTATCTGGTGTCGGCGATCCTCGGCATTTTGTTTGGACTGCTGGCGGCCAAACTATGAGCGTGGTCGCGCTGTCGGAAAAATCCTGGCTGATGCAGCTCCACGGGCCGTTTCCCACCAAGAAGAACCGGCTGCGCCCGCGCATCGGCGGCCGCCGCGGTCAAATGTACGACCCCGCGGTCAAGGAGTTTATCGATCGCCTGGCGATGGAGGCGCGCGGCGAGTGGGGCTCGCGGCGTGAGCTGGTGCATCCGAAAGTCGAGATCCAGTTTTTTATCTCGAATCCGGCGAAGGACCGCGACGGGCTGTGGACCACGGTCTTAGACGCGCTCAAGCGGGCGCGCGTCATTTTCGATGATTCGATCCGCTGGTATAACGGGCCTGAGTTGAAGCACCCGGCCGTGATCGTGGCCACCGCCAGGCTGGAGCTCGTCAAGATCGTTTTGGAGGACACCCAATGACTGCGAATGAAAAACCCGACATCGTTCTGAATTCGACGCGCGTCGTGATCCAGGCCGCCTGCCCGCGGCTCGATCAGGTCGAGATCGAACTCCTGGCCGGCCGGCAATCCCCCGAGGGCTATGCCAGCTCGTTCTATGAGATCCGCGGCCGCCAGCGCGGCGAGGTGGTGGTGCGCGCCCGGCACACGTTTCTCGCCGGCGCGAAAACAAAGTTCCTGTCGGCCTACTACCGGGCCGTCGAAGGCAAGGTGATCCGATGAGCGGCGCGCCGGAAAATCGAGAGCGCCGACAAGAGCTGCGCAGCAGGCTCGCTCGGCTGACGGTCAGCGTCGCAATGTTCAAAACCGGGCCAGGAAACTACGACGTCAAGCTCTGGGCCAGGATCGGCGCCGAGTCAGACTTTTTATCTGAGCTGCTCATGAATGTCACGAGGGCCGCCGCGATAGGGCTATTGAGGGAAGGCCCGGCGCTGGAGGTGATCGACCACTTACTGACCGTCCAGGAAAAGCTCGTCGGTGAGCTGAAGGGTGAGCTTTCCGGTACGCCGAGCGAGGCGGCCCGAGAGCGCCGACATCAAGAGCTGCGCAGCAGGCTCGCTCGGCTGACGGTCAGCGTCGCAATGTTCAAAACCGGGCCAGGAAACTACGACGTCAAGCTCTGGGCCAGGATCGGC
>Ga0335085_10002345_pt1 | contig 35726 bp, 26 predicted proteins | sample Lox_Sample_45_FD_206712 | JGI IMG/M metagenome (GOLD analysis project Ga0335085, IMG submission 206712) | Soil microbial communities from Loxahatchee National Wildlife Refuge, Florida, United States - Lox_Sample_4.5 | ecosystem: Environmental > Terrestrial > Soil > Wetlands | place: USA... | reverse complement strand
AGCATCGGTATTGACCACGATGTCGCCCTTGAGGTGCGGGCCTGCGGCGTTCTCGGCGGCGGTCTTGCCCCGGCGCTCCGGGACGCGCAGCAGCTCGACGCCGCGGGACGCGAACGAGCGGACGATCTCGTCGGTGCGGTCGGTCGAAGCGTCGGAAACCACCAGCACCTGGCGGCGGTCGGCGGGATAGTCCGTCGCGAGGATCCGCTCCAGCGTGGCCGCGATGGACGTCTCCTCGTTGAAGGCGGGCAGGGAGAAGCTCACCAGCGGCCAGTCGGCGTCCGCGGCGGCCGGAGCGGCGCGGGAGCGCCCGCGAGCCAGGAGCCAGAGCAACGCGGGGTACCCGAAGTAGGCGTAGAGGACCAGCGCGACGGACGCGGCGAACAGCCAGTGGGCGACGGCGGTCATTCCGCGGTCCGGGCGAGCACCTGCCGGTACACCATCTCGTAGCGGTCCAGCCACGGCTCGAGCGCGAACTCGGCCGCGAGGCGCCGGCAGGCGGCGGCGGCCCACCGCGTCGAGCGCGCGGGGTCGGCGAGGGAAGAGTGCACCGCGGCGGCGAGCGCGCCCGGGTTCTCCGGAGGCACCAGGGCTGCCTCGCCCTCGCCCACCACGTCGGGCACGCCGCCCACGGCGGTCGCCACGACCGGCACGCCCGCGGCCATGGCCTCGAACAGGACGATCGGCGTTCCCTCCGTGCGCGAGCTCAGCACGAACACGTCGAACGCGCGCATGTACCGGCCCGCTTGGGGCACGCTTCCCGTCCAGACGACGCGGTCCGCCACGTCCAGCCTCGCCGCCAGGTCGTGCAAGGCGCGCTGCTCCGGGCCCTCACCGACGACCACCGCCACGACCGCCGGCCGCGTGAGCAGCGGCAAGGCGCGGATCAGGACGTCGGCGCCCTTTTCGCGCGTCAGCCGGCCGACCCAGCCGACGACGGGTCCGTCGGCCGGGGCGCCAAGGGCGGCCCGGGCCGCCGCGCGCTCCGCGAAGTCCGCGGGACCGGCCCAGGCGTTCGGCACGAGGTGCAGCCGGCCGGCGGGCACGCCGGCGCTCGACAGCCGCGCCTCCAGTGGGCGCGACACCGCGACGACCGCGTCGAAGCGGCGGAACGCGCGGAGCTGGAGCGACTCGTAAAGCCGGTTCTTCCACCCTCCGCCCGTGAAGCCGTGGACGGTGGTGACCGTCGCCGCGCCGCTGCGCCGAGCCGCCGGCGCGTCCACGACGTCGGGCCGGTAGCCGTGCGAGTGCACCACGTCCACCCGGAGCGTGCGGCACAGATCGGCGATCGCGGCCCGCTCGCGTCCGTAGCGACGCCCCGGCGTCTCGACGGGCCGCACGTCCACGCCCGCCGAGCGCAGCGCCGGCAGCAGCGGCGGCTCGGCGGCGTGCGGGGGCATGGCCACGGCGGCCAGCGCGACGCGGTGGCCGCGCCGCCGGTGGCCGGCCGCGAGGCCTTCGATCACGCGCTGCATGCCGCCGACATCGGTGGGGACGACGACGTGGAGGATGCCGAGCGGCGGCGACGATGGGGTGGCGGACACCGGAGAATTCTACCTCCGCGGCGGCGGGCCTGGCCAGCGGAGCAATGCGCGGCCTGCTATCTTCGGGCACGATGAAAACCAGCAACGGGGCCGTCCTCGTGCCGACGGGCGGCGGCCCGGAGTCGTGGAGGCCACTCGCGTGAGGCGCGGCGACCGCCTCTCCGGCATCATCGCGTTCGTCCCCGATCCGTGGGGACGCACGTGGATGCCGAGGCACCAGATCCTGACGCGTCTCGCCAGGTTCTTCCCGGTGGTCTGGATGGATCCGCCGTGGGGCTGGCGCGAAGCGTGGAAGGAATTCCGGGTGCGGCGGCCGCCGGAGGACCTCCCGTCCAATCCCGACTTCCTCGTCTACCGGCCGGGACGGCTGTATCCGCAGGTCTACCGGCCCCAGCCGGTCGCCCGCTTCACCGAGCACGGGCGCATCCGCCAGGCCTGCGCGCTGCTGCGCTCGCGCGGCGCCGAGCCGGACATCGCGTACCTGTGGCGCCCTGAGTTCGCCCCGTTCCTCGACCTCGTCGAGCACCGCATCAGCTGCTACCACCTCGACGACGAGTACTCGTTCTCGGTGATCGAGCAGCCGATGGATGCGATCGAGGCGCAGCTGCTCGGCCGCGCCGACCAGGTGCTGATCCACTCTCCGGCACTCTGGGACAAGAAGGCCCGGTTCGCGAGGCGCGCCGAGCTGATTCCCAACGGCGTGGACTACCGGTCCTACCTGACGCCGCGGCCCGAGCCCGACGACCTCAAGGACATTCCGCGTCCGCGGATGGGCTACATCGGGGTGGTCAAGAGCCAGCTCGACATGCCGCTGCTGGCCGCCCTGGCGGAGCGCCATCCGGAGTGGTCGTTCGTCTTCGTGGGCCCGGTGAAGCCGCTCGGGGCCGACGAGGAGGCGTTCGCGGAGCTCAGGCGCCTGGGGAACGTGCACGTCCTGGGCGGGCGTCCCGTGGCGGCGCTGCCGGCGTACACGCAGCACCTCGACGTCGGCATGATGCCGTACGACGTCAACGACTACACCAAGTACATCTACCCGCTGAAGCTGCACGAGTACCTGGCGGCCGGGCTGCCCGCCGTCGGGACGCCGATCCGTACGCTGCTGGACTTCCGCGAGATCGTCACCCTCGCGCAGGGCGTGGACGAGTGGTCGGGGGCGCTGGCAGCGGCCCTGGAGCCCACGGCGCGCACTCCCGCAGTCGTCGCCGAGCGGCGGCGCGTGGCGGCGGGGCACGATTGGAACGCCATCGTGCGACGTGTGGCCACGCTCCTCGGCCAGCGCCTCGGCTCGCCCACGGCCGAGCGGATCGCGGACGCGGTTCGTGCGGACGAGCGGGCGGATGGGGATGGTGCGGCGGCGGCCGCGCCGCTGGCCGCGGCGGTGGAGAGTGTGCCGGCCGCCGTCCCGGCGCCCGCGCCGGAGGCGGAGGAGACGCCGCTGGGCCGGGCGGCGCTCGACAAGTCGCTGGTGAGGGGCATCGCGTGGACGGGCGCCGTGCGGTGGTTCACCCAGGTCATCAGCTGGGCCTCGACCCTGCTGGTGGCACGTCTCCTCACGCCGGGCGACTTCGGTCTCGTCGGCATGGCGACGGTGTATCTGGGGCTGATCCAGCTGGTGAACGAGTTCGGCATCGGCTCGGCCGTGGTGCTGGTGCGCGAGATGCCGGAGGAGCGGCGAGCGGGGTTGGGTGGCCTCGGCGTGGCGCTGGGCGTGGTGTTCTTCCTGATTTCCGCGGGCGCGGCGCACCCCATCGCGCTGTTCTTCAAGGAACCGGCGGTGCAGAACATCGTGCTCGCGCTGGCCACGACGTTCGTCATTGCCGGCTTCAAGGTGCTCCCCTACGCACTGCTGGCCCGCGACCTCGAGTTCCGCCGGATGTCGCGGATCGACGGGGTCGAGGCCACGGCCCAGGCGCTGGCGACGGTCGTGCTGGCGGCGACGGGCTTCCGGTATTGGTCGCTGGTCATCGGCTCCATCGTGGCGTCGCTCGTGAGCGCGGCGCTGTCGCTGGTGGCGCGCCCGCACCGCATCGGCTGGCCGCGCGACGTGCGGCTGATGATCGAGCCGATGACGCTGGGCTGGCAGGTCACGGTCTCGCGCGTGGCGTGGTACCTGTACAGCAACGCCGACTTCACCATCGTGGGCCGCGTGCTGGGCCGGCGCTCGCTGGGCGAGTACAGCCTCGGCTGGCAGATCGCCAGCATTCCGGTGGACAAGGTGAGTGCCGTCCTCGGCCGGGTCACGCTCCCCGTCTTCGCCCGGGTCCAGGACGACCTGGTGGAGCTCCGGCGCTACGTGAAGGGGCTGAGCCAGGGACTCGCGCTGCTGACCTTCCCGCTCTCGATCGGCGTGGCACTCGTGGCGCCGCATTTCGTGCCGGTGCTGCTCGGGAACCACTGGCACGACGCGATCCTGCCGTTGCGGCTCCTGGCGCTGTACGCCGGCTTCCGCTCACTCACCACGCTGTTCCCCCAGATCCTGATCTCGACCGGACACGCGCGCCGCGCGATGTGGATCAGCATCGCGCTGGCGATCGTCCTGCCGGTCGCCTTCTACGTGGGCACGCACTGGGGCACGGGCGGCGTGGCGTTCGCCTGGATGGTCGCCTACCCGCTGCTCGTGCTGCCGCTGCTCGTGATCCACACCCTTCGACTCATCGGCCTGCGTGGCCGCGAGTACCTGGGCGCGCTGTGGCCGGCCATCTCGGCGACGGCGGTGATGACGGTGGCGGTGTGGGTCGCCGACTGGATCGTGCCCGATCCGTGGGGCGATGCGCCCGCGCTCGTGGCGCAAGTCGGCGTCGGGGCGGCGGCGTACTTGGGAACGCTGGCCCTGTTTCACCGGTCGTACGTGAAGAGCCTCCTGGACCTGCTGCGCGGCCTGCGCAAGTGAGCGAGGAGGCGCAGCCGTTCTACGTCGCGCCGGGTGCCCCGCTCGGTCGGCGGCTGTTGCTGGTCAGCTATCATTTCCCTCCGGGCACCGCCGTGGGCGGCCTGCGCTGGCAGAAGTCCGCCGCGTTCGCCGCCGAGCGCGGCTGGGGCTTGGACGTCATCACGGCGGATCCGGCGCAGCTTCCCGCGCGCGACGACGCGCGGCTCGCGGATCTTCCGCCGGGGACGCGGCTGTTCGGCGTGGCGCGCCCGCGCGTGTGGCAGCTGCAGGTGGAGGACTGGGTGCGGCGCCGGCTCCGGCGCCGGCTGGCTGAGGCCGCGAGCCCCGGCGGGAGCGCCGCTCCCGCGATGCCGAACTCGTTCGCGCGCTCGGAGCTGCACTGGTGGCCGCGCTCACTGCGCGACGTGGTGCGGGCGCGCGATGCGCTGCGCGGCTACGCGGCAGACGGGCGCTGGGCGCGCGCCGCCGCCCGGCTCGGGCTCCAGCTGGCCCGCGAGCGGCGGTATCTCGCGTGCGTCACCAGCGGGCCGCCGCACATGACCCACGAGGCGGGGCGGCGCCTGCGGAAAGCGGCGGGCCTCGCGCACGTGATGGACATGCGCGACCCGTGGAGCCAGGTCGAGCGCGTCGTGGAACACGTGGCGAGCCCGGTGTGGCCCGCGCTGGCGCGCCGCCACGAGCGCCGGACGATCGCGACCGCCTCCCTGGTGGTGACGAACACCGCGCGCGCCGCGGCGACGCTGCGAGGAGTGCACCCCGGGGCCGCGGGCCGCATCGTCGCCGTGGCGAACGGCTTCGACGAGGAAGCGGTGCCGGCGGTCGTCCGCGACCGCGCGTTCGTGATCGCCTACGCCGGCTCGATCTACCTCGACCGGGATCCACGTCCCCTCCTGAAGGCGGCGGCGCGGGTGGTCCAGGAGCGGCGCCTCACGCCGCAGGAATTCCGGATCGAGTTCATGGGGCAAATCGAGGGACCGCCGCTCGCCGAGCTGGCGGCGGCGGAGGGGGTCGGCGCGTTCGTGCGCTGGCGTCCGCCGGCGCCCAGGAAGGCGGCGATGGAATTCCAGGCCGCCGCGACGATGCTGGTCAACCTCTACCAGGACAGCCACCAGGCGGTCCCGGCGAAGGTCTACGAGTACATGCTGTTCGACGCGTGGCTGCTGGTGCTGGCCGATCCCGGCAGCGCCACCGCGGACCTGCTGGCGGGCACCGAGGCCGACGTCGTGCGGCCGGCGGACACGGAGGCCATCGCGGCGGCCATCTCGCGTCGCTATGGGGAGCACGCGGCGGGCATCACGCCGCGGCGGCTCGCGCGGGACGCGCGCTTCAGCCGCCGCGCGCAGGCGAAAATCCTCTTCGACGCGATCGAGCGGCTGCCCTCGGTCGGATCGCCGCCGACCGGAAGCTCCGCAGCGAGCTGAGCAGGAAGGCCTCGGCCGAATTGCCTGGCGCCGTTACGTCCCCTAGCTTGCGTCATCCATGTGCGGCATCGTCGGCATCGTCCACCACGCGCCGGACCACCCCGTCGCGAAGGCCGTCGTCCAGCGGATGTGCGACGCGATCCGCCATCGCGGTCCCGACGACGAGGGCCTCCTCGTCGACGGCCCGGTCGGTCTCGGCATGCGGCGGCTCAGCATCATTGACCTCGCGGGCGGCCACCAGCCGGTCTACAACGAAGACAAGAGCTGCGCGATCGTCTTCAACGGCGAGATCTACAACTACCGCGAGCTGCGTGACGGCCTGATCCGTCGCGGCCACACCCTCGTCACGCACAGCGACACGGAGACGATCGTCCACCTCTACGAAGAGATGGGCGAGCGGTGCGTCGAGCCGCTGCGCGGCATGTTCGCGCTCGCCATCTGGGACGCGCGGCGGCGGCGCCTGCTGCTCGCGCGCGACCGCTTCGGCATCAAGCCGCTGTACGTGGCGGAGGCGCCCTGGGGCCTCGCATTCGCCTCGGAGCTGAAGGCGCTCGTGGCCGCCGGCTTGACCGGGCGCGCGCTCGACTGGGACGCGCTCGATGCGTTCTTCCAGCTCGGCTACGTTCCGGCGCCGCAGAGCGTGTTCCGGGACGTGCGGAAGCTGGAGCCGGCGCACACCCTCAGCTGGGAGCCCGGCAAGGGCGCGGTGCGGCGCCGCTACTGGGACCTGCCGAAGGAACGGCGGGCGGCGCCGCGCGACGTCGAGGAGCAGGTGGTGCAGTGGCTCGACGAGTCGGTGCGGGCGCACCTGGAGAGCGACGTGCCGGTCGCGGCGTTCCTGAGCGGGGGGCTGGACTCGTCGGCGGTGGTCGCGTCGATGGCCATGGCGGGCGAGGTGCCGCACGCCTTCACCGCCCGCTACCACGGCAGCTCGGCGGCCATGGCGGACGAATCGGCCCTCGCCCGCGCGCTGACGGAGCGCTACGGCGCGAAGCTCACCGTGATCGACGTGCACCCGGAGCTGACCCGGATCTTCGAGCCGATCGTGGCCGCGCTGGACGAGCCGCACGCCGACGAGTCGGCGGTGCCGAGCTGGCTCATCTCGCAGGCCGTCGGCGCGGAGTACAAGGTCGCGCTGACGGGCACCGGCGGCGACGAGATGTTCGCCGGCTACCGGCGCCATCTCGGCCTGCTGCTCGGGGGGTACGCCCGGCGCGTGCCCACGCCCCTGCGGCGGACGGCGTCGGCCCTGGCGAACGCGCTGCCGGAGCCGCGCGGCGGCGGGCTGGGCGTGGACCGGCTGAAGCGGTTCCTGCGCACCGGCGACGTCGAGGCGCCAGACCGGCTGCTGGGGTACTTCAACCGGCTGCCGGACGACGTGCGCGGGGCGCTGTACACGCCGGCCGTCGGGCGAGTTCTCGCCGGGAACGCCGCGCTGGACCGCTTCCGGGCCGTGCACGCCGACGGGGCGTTCGGCGGGAGCCTTTCGGCGGCGCTGTACCTGGACTACCGGACCTACCTGCCCGACGACATCCTCGCGCTGAGCGACCGGATGGCGATGGCGCACTCGCTCGAGATCCGGGTGCCGTTCGCCGACCACGTGCTCCTGGAGCGCGTCTTTCCGCTGCCGGACCGCCTCAAGATCGGCCTGGGGAAGAGCAAGCGGCTGCTCCGCCGGGCGCTGAAGGCGCGCCTGCCCGACGCGCACTTCAAGGCGCCGAAGCGCGGCTTCGTGGGGCCCACGGCGTCATGGCTGCGGAACGAGCTGCGCGAGATGATCCAGGACGAGTTGTCGGAGGCACGGATGCGGCGGCTCGGCTACTTCGAACCCGCGGCGGTCACGCGGCTCCTGGGCGAGCACTTCGGCCGCCACCACAACCGCGAGGGCATCCTGTGGGAGCTGCTGTGCTTCTCGACCTGGCACCGGATCTACGTGGAATCGAACACCCCGGTACAGTCCGCCGCCTAGCCGGGCATCCGACGACCGGCGCGCGGGCCTGCTGCCCGCCCGGGCGCGCGGTCCCGACGCACTAGCGCCGCCACGCTTCCAGGAAATCCCGCCGCCAGCGGGCGTAGCGCGTCGGGCCGAGCAGCCGGCGGAGCGATCCGAGTGCCGTCTCCCGGATCCCGCGGCGCAGGGCCAGAGCGGTCTCGCCTTCCAGGATGCGGAGGAACTCCCGCTGATCGGCGGCGCCCCGGACCGTCGAGCGCCGGATCCAGGCGATCCGGTCCCCCTGCGGTTCCCGGTTCCGGCCCCAACGCGACGTCGCGACGATGCGGTAGCCCGCCGCTCCGAGCAGCGGACGCAGGGGGCGGCGGGGAGGGTCGCCGCCGGGCAGCGCGATGGCGGTGGTGTCCTGGCCCAGGGCGGCGTTGATCTCCGTCCGGGAGAGCCCGGCTTCGCGCTCGACGCCTGCGGCGTCCAGCTCGGAGAGAAACGGGTGGGTGCGCGTGTGCGAGCCGATTTCCATGCCGGCGCGGCGCATCTCGCGCAGCTGAGCCCAGTCGGCGTACCCCGGCTCACCGACCCGCGTCGTGATGACGAAGAACGTCGCGCTCATGCCGCGCGCGACGAGCTCGGGCAGCGCGTTCTCGTAGTGGTCGATCGTGCCGTCGTCGAACGTGATCGCGACGCGGCCCGACGCGCCCTCCCGTACGGCCTCCCCGAGCGTACAGCCGCGGCGGCCGGAGCGGGCGATCGCGTCCAGGTGCCGGCCGAACGTCTCGCGCGAGACGGCGAAGTAGTCGTCGGAGGAGGCGCCGGGCTCGGCGCTCTTCACCGCGTGGTACATGAGGCACACCCAGCCGGTCGTCACGAGGCGACCGCGGAGGGCTGTCGGGCGAACGTCTCGCCGAGGATGGCCACGAACTCGGCGGCTCGACTCTCCCAGGTGTGCTCGCGGGCCACGGCCTGGCCGCGCGCCCGGGCTGCGGGGTCCCGCACGGAGAGCGCCCTGGCGACGGCGGCGCCGAACTCCGTCCGGTTCGCCGCCACGGCGACGGCGTGCCGGTACTTGAGAACCTCGGGGATGTCGGTCGTCACGACCGGAATGCCGGCGGCGAGGTACTCGAGCAGCTTCAGCGGATCCACGGCGCGCGTCCAGTCGTTGAGCACGTACGGAATCAGGCCGACGTCGAACGCCTGCACCCAGGCGGGAAGGTCGGCATAGGGGCGCGGGCCCAGCAGATGGACGTTGGGGAGCCGCAGCGTCGAAACGTCCACCGAGATCGGGCCGACCAGGACCACCGAGGCCCGGGGATGGGCGAGCGCCAGGTCGCGGATCATCTCGAGGTCGCAGCACGCACTCACCCCGCCGGCAAAGCCTATCAGCGGCCGCGGAAGGGCCGAAAGCTCGGCAGGAACCGGCCGGGGCGTCGAGAAGTGGCCGTAGTTCACGCCCTGCGGCAGGTAGTACGTCCGTCCGCTGCGCGGCACCTTCGTGAGCGTGAGACTCTTCGCCGTGCAGACGACGGCCTCCACCCGATCCAGCAGGCGTTCCTCGAGCGGGCCGATCATCTCCGGGGTGGCGCTTGGCAGGTGCAGGAAGTCGTCCATGCATATGTACACGGCACCCCGCTCGCCCAGGCGCCCGAGCGCGCCGACGGAGGGCGGAGAGCCGGTGACGACCATCGGGGGCGCCGTGAGCCCCCGTCCGGCCAACGCGGAGCGGATGGCGCCCACCATCGCGTGCACGTTGTAGGAATAGACCAGGCGGCGGTCGTGCCAGGGGAAGACGCGCGGCTGAACGATCGCCGCCGGGTCGGGGTACCCTGCGCCGCCCACGAGCGGGGAAGTCTTCGCCCCGCCGAGCATCGCACGCGCCTTGTGGAAGGCACGGCCGACGTCCGCCATCCCGAGACGGGGTTTGCGGTGGCCGATGCCGTTGACCCAGACCACCGGGTACTGCGGGATGATCCAGCGGAACAGGTGCTGCATGGTGGACACGTTGCGTCCCCAGTCGTCGCCAAACACGACGAGGGGCGTGCCGGCCGGCAGCGTCACGCCGCGCGCTTCTCGAGGATGATCAGGAACTTGTTCGCCCGGAACCGGTTCGGCAGCCACGCCGTGAGCGTCTCGTAGCCACGCCGGAGCCAGCCGAGGCTGTCGGACCACTTGCGGTCGACGTAGTGGACGGCGGAGGCCCGGAAGCCCAGGGGAGCGAACACCCGCTCGATCGGACGGGGGCGAAGCGCGCGCTGGTTGGGCGTCATGGCCGAAATACCGACGAAGCGGTTGACCACGTTGTTCGCGAACCACGTGAGCATGTTCTGCGCGTTGGGCTCGTAGGCGACGACCTTGTCGCGGGCCACCCGCGCGAGCTCCCTCGGCAGCTTGTCGAGCTTCGGAAAGTGATGCAGGAGCAGGAAGGTCCAGGCGACGCTGACCGCGCCGTCCTTGAGCGGCAGGTGCTCGGCGTCGGCGACGAAGAACCGGCCGCGCAGCTTCTCTCTCGCCAGGCGCATCCGGGCGGACCGCACGCCCTCGCGGGTCAGGTCGACGGCGATCACGTCGCACCCCCGCCGCGCGAGACGCACGGCGTGCGCCCCGGTGCCGCAGCCGAGGTCGAGGACCGGGCCGGCCGGGGGAACGGGTAGGGCGAGCGCGTGCAGCTCGTCGTAGCCGCTCGTGATGTGCTCGTTCTCAGGGTTCTTCTCGAACAGGTTCGCGTAGAAGGCGCGTTCGGCGGCTAGGTCCTGCATGCTGTGCTGGCCTCGGTGTCGGGTTCGGCTGGCGGAGCCGCAGGCGGCCCGCCAGGGAGCTATCCGGGGACCTTGAATCATATCCTCGGCGCACCTCAGGCGCCGCCCCGCCTCGCAATGTGACCGTGGTCACGTGTCACCGTCCGGCGCACGGCTCCACTCTGGCGGACGGACCTGCGGCGCGTATAGTTACTGGCCCCGACAACAAGACTGTGGAGCATCGGCCATGAGCCCACTCGACCCGTCGCTGGTCATTCCCCCCGGATCGCTGCGCGCGGGAGACGTCGTCGGTCGCCGAGTGTTCGTGCGGACCTCGACCGGCCTGCTCGTCGCCGCGTCCGGCCTGGCGGCGTGCACGGACAAGCTGCCGCCGGCGCTCCTGATCCAGGCGCCGACGGCCGACCCTTCGAAGTGCACGATCGGCGTGTCGCCCGCGTCCGTCCCGGTCTCCGGCGTCGCCACGCTCACCCTGCAGGCCAAGGACTCCACGGGCGCGAACCTGACGACGGGCGGCGACACGGTGGCGTTCACGGCGACGGGCGGGACGTCGGCCGGCACCATCTCCACGACCACCGACCACGGCGACGGCACCTACACGGCGACCTACACGGGAACCACGGCCGGAACGGCGCAGACGATCCACGCGACCATCAACGGCTCCGCCGTCACGACGACGCTGCCGACGGTGACGGTGACGGCGGCCGTCGCTTCGCCGGACCCCACCAAGTGCACGGTCACCGCTGCTCCCACGACCATCGCCGTCGCGGGAACGTCCACGCTCACGCTGCAGGCCAAGGACTCCACCGGCGCGAACATCACGGTAGGCGGTGCGGTGGTGGTGTTCACGGCGAGCGGCGGCACGGCGACGGGGACGGTTTCGGCGACGACCGATCACGGCAACGGCACCTATACCGCGACGTACACCGCGACGGGCGCGGGGACGGCGCAGACGATCCACGCCACGATCAACGGCTCCGCCGTCACGACGACGCTGCCGACCGTGACCGTGACCGCGGCCGCCGTGCCCGACCCGACCAAGTGCACCGTGACCGCCTCGCCGGCCACCATCTCGGTCAGCAGCGCCTCCTTGCTCACCCTGCAGGCGAAGGACAACACGGGCGCGAACATCACGACGGGTGGGGCCACCGTGGTCTTCAGCGCGAGTGGCGGCACCTCGACGGGGACGATCTCGAGCACCACCGATCACGGGGACGGCACCTACACGGCCAACTACACCGGCACCGCGGCCGGAACGGCGCAGACGATCGGGGCGACGATCAACGGCGCCGCCGTGACGACCACGATGCCGACGGTCACGGTGAGCAATTCGTTCCAGACGCCGGACGTCCTGAACAACGCGTCGTTCGAAGGCGGTTCGTGGGACGGCTACACGAACGGCGGCGGCGGAAACCCGGATTCCGGCGCCGTCATCGACACGACGATGGGCTTCGCGGGGTCCGCCTCGGCCAAGTACGCATGGGTTCCGAATCCCGGTGCCGACAGCGGCTGCCACATGTTCCACTCGTTCGGCGGCGGTTACGACCGGATCTGGGTGCGGCTGTACTTCAAGATCAACCAGCACATCACCTCGACGTGGAAGTGGATGCGCTTCGAGGACCCGAGCCTCAGCGGCGGGATCGGGGGCATCTGGGTGGAGAAGGACAACGGAGGCCTTGGGGGCAACGGCCTGGTGTGCCTCGGCTGGGACTCGGAGAACAGCGGGATCATCACGACGATCGGTCTCACCGAAGCCCAGGTCATTGACGGCAACTGGCACTCCCTGGAGCTCGACTACCAGCGCAATGGGGCCGCCAGCGGCTATCCCGAGATGGGCTTCTGGTTCGACGGGAACCCGCAGTACCCGGAGCTCAACGGCAGCTCCACCGTGAAGTACGCCGGAGCCGGGAACAAGACGACGTGGGTGAACGGGCGCGCGGTTGCGGGCGCGCGGGGCTCGACGAACAAGCTGGCGACGCTGTTCCACATGGGCACGCTCAACGCCAACAACACGACCACCGGTCAATGCAACATCGACCAGGTGAGCATCAGCACCCTCGGCCGAATCGGACCGTGAATGCGGCGGTGAGGGCGAGGCGCGCGTAGGGGAAGAGTCGAGGACGACGACGGCCTCGCGGTCCACACCGCGAGGCCGTCGTGCACTCATCCGGCGGGCTCGGAGGCGCGGGTGGGACCTGCGGCAGGGACGGTGAAGCGGACGGTCCGGGTCACGCACGTGGTGTTCGACTTCGACGGCGGCGGGCTGGAGTCGCTGGTCGCGGCCATGGCCGAGCGGACCCGCGGCACGGACGTCGTGACGTCGCTGGTGACGCTGGGCGGACGTGTCGGGAGGCTGGGGGCCTCGACGAGGCACACCTTCGACCGGTTCGTCGTCGCCAGGCCGCTGCCGGCTCTTTCGATGCTCTACCCGCGGGGCCTCGCTCGGGAGATCCGCGACACCCGTCCGGACGTGGTCCACGTGCACAGCGGCTGCTGGTTCAAGGGCGCCAAGGCCGCCCGGCTGGCCGGCGTGCCGCGCGTGATCTACACGGAGCACGGACGCGAGCACGACGATCCCCTCGTTCAACGTTGGCTGGACCGGCGTGCGGCGGCGTCGACGGACGTCGTCGTCGCCGTGTCGAACCGCCTGAGCGACTACCTGGTGCAGACGGTCGGCATCGAGGCGACGAAGGTCCGCGTGATCCACAACGGCGTCGACACGGAGCGCTTCGTGCCGGGAGAGGCGCCCGCGGCAATGCGGGCGGCGCTCGGCATTGCGCCCGAAGCGGCGGTCATCGGAAGCGTCGGGCGCCTGGAGTGGGTGAAGGCGTACGACCGGCTGGTCGAGGCGGCCCCGATGCTGCGCTCCCGCCTGCGGGGACGGTTCGCCATCGTGGTGTGCGGCGAGGGAAGCCAGCGCCAGGCACTGGAGGCCCGGGCGAAGCAGCTGGGCGTCGACGACCTCGTACGATTCCCCGGCTGGACCGACCGCCCCGACCAGTTCTACCGGCTGCTGGACGTGTTCGTGCTCTGCTCTCGCAGCGAGGGCGAGTCGGTCAGCCTCATGGAGGCCATGGCGGCGGGAGCTCTCCCCGTCGTGACCGACGTGGGCGCGAACGCCGAGATCGTGGGGCCGCAACTGAGTGCGCAGGTCCTGCCGGACGAGACGCCGCAGTCGCTCGCGCTGGGCATCGCGGCCGCGCTCTCCGGGCCGCAACGCCACGCCGAGTTCGCGGCCGCGGCGCGGCGGCGCGCCGTGGAATCCTACGGGCTGGGTCGCATGATCTCGGAGTACGAGCGCCTGTATCGATCGGCCGGGGCCGCCCTCTAGTTGCCCCGGGTTGCGCACTCAGGCTACACATTAGGCATCGACTCCAAGCTACCCGTGGCGCGCGCGCCCCAGTACCTCGGCCAGCCCCAGGCCATTCCCTCGCAATGGGCGGGGCAAGCTGCGGCGGCTGTCGTCCGCAAGGTGCGGCCGAGGGGCGTGCTGCTGTTTCTGTACGCGATGTGGTGCATCGACGTCCTGGGGCCGCAGTGGTTCATCGCGAGCCTGGGGCCGCAGTTCGTCCTGAGGATACCGACGCTCCTGTTCGGCATCCTGCTGCTGGTGACGCTGGCGCGCGGCCCGCGGCATCTCTATCCGGCGTTTCTCACCTTCCTTCTGTACACGGCGTTCATCGTACCGTTCGCCTACATTCGCACCGAAGCGCTCGGCGTCCTCAAGATCGTGTTCGCGTACTACGTGATCGCCCTGGCGACGCTCACGTTGGTCCGGAAGGCCCGCGAGATCGTCCCGATCATCCTGCTCGTGATGGCGGTGCAATACGGGGTGTGGGTCGTGCTCGGGGCGAGGACCGGGCAGATCACGTGGCACTACACCTACTTCAACTACGACAGCTTCGGGCCCCTGATGGTTCTGGGGTTGATCTTCCTGTACTGGGTCGGGATGGCCACCTCGAATCGGAAGTGGCGCCGGATCGCCTTCCTGACCGCCGGAGGGTGCATCGTCGGGCTGGTGGTGTCATTCGCCCGCGGCGCGGTGCTCTCGTGCGGCGTGGTGGCGGTCTGGACCTGGTACCGGTCGCCGAACAAGGTCCGCACGGGGGTGCTGGGGCTGGCGGCGGCGATCGTGTTGATCATCTCGGCGACGATATTCGAGGGAGCCAAGTCGGCCGTCGTCTCCGGCAAGGCGTACACCAACTTCTGGCAGGAGATGGCGTCCAGCTTCGATCCCAACGAGGGCACCCGACAGGATCGCGAGGTCCTCTGGCACCTGGCGCTTCGCGTCTACGCCCACTACCCGCTGTTCGGCGTGGGACCCAACTGCTTCGGCGCCTACGCCGCGGACAACTTCACCGCGGGCACGGTCGGCGGAAACTACGCCGCCAACCCCAAGACGCTCTACGGTCGCGCGCTGCATAACACCTACTACCAGCTGCTGTCGGAGTTCGGCACGGTGGGGTTGGCGCTCTTCGGCTGGCTGGTCTGGGACTTCTTCAAGCGCAATCGGCAGCTCCGCAAGCAGGCACGCCTGCAGGCCTGGGTGGCGCGCACCGGAGGGCAGCTCAATCTGCGCTACCTGTCGTTCGGCCTGGAAGGGGCGATGATGGTGTTCCTGCTGACGGCGTACTTCTACAACCAGATCTTCGATGTGGATTGGTTCTACTCGATCCTGACCATCAACATCGTGCTGTACCACGTGACGAAGCCCGACTTCGGTGCGGCGAGACGGGTGCCGGCCGGGAACGCCGGGCTCGCGCGGTGATGGCCTCCGTCAAGCGCGTCGCGGCCATCGGAGCGCTGTTGGGGGGGAGCCTCTGCGTCGCAGCCGCAATCGCGGAGGTCGCCGTTCGCCTGCTCGCCAGCGCTGGTGCGCCGATCGCACGCGAGGTCGCCGCGCTGGATCCCTACGCCATCAAGATCGAACCGCACGGCGCCTTCGGGTACCGCCAGCGAGCCGGCGCGGTGCTCAAGTACCCGAACGGCACCCGCGCCACGGCCAACGCGGAGGGCTTTCGCGGGCCCGAGGTCGCCGTCCCCAAACCCGCCGGCACGTTCCGCGTCGAGCTGTTCGGCGAGTCCTCGACGCACGGCTGGTACGTCGACGACGATCAGACCATCGATGCGTACCTGCGGGCGGAACTGGCCTCCGAACGGCCCGATCTGCACGTCGACGTCGTGAATCTGGCCTACGACGGCTACGACGTGTACCAGATGTGGCAGCGGCTGCTGGACGACGGCGTGCGCTTCCAGCCCGATGTCATCGTGGTGAATGCCGGCGTGAACGACGTGCACAACGCCCGGTTCCGCGGGCTGCGCGGGGACCCCGACCCTCGCACGCTCATCTGGGAGGCGGACCTGCAACGGCTGCGGCAGGAGCAGGCCACGGGCGGGCCGACCCTGTGGACGCGGATCAAGCACCTGTCCTATCTAGCCAGGCTCCCGGGCGTCGTGCGCGGCTCGCTGCGGAGGCGCAGCGCGGCCGACAGCACGGTCCACGGCCCGTATCCGGAGGCCGCCGACAACTTCCAGCGCAACGTCGAGCGGATGGCGGACGTCGCCGGGCGCCTGGGCGTGCCGCTGCTGCTCTCGACCCCGCCCTCGGCGCTGCTGCTCCCCGACGCGCCGAAGCGCATGCCGCCGCGGAGCTATTGGCTCGCCGACGCGGCGGCGACGCAGCGCTACCGCGACACGCTGGCGGCTCGGCTCAGGCAGATCGCCGCCCGGCGGACGGCGGCCGGCCAGCGCGTGGTCTACCTGGCGCCGAAGCTCCCCGGCCGCCTGTTCCTCGATGACGTCCATCTGACCGCGGAAGGAAACCGGGCGATGGCCGAAGCGTTCGCCACGGCCATTCGCCCGTACCTGCCTCCCAAGCGCTGAGCCCGGCAGGCGCGCCGGGGCCTGCTCCCGGGACTAGAAGATCGTGTAGATGAACGGCGCCAGCGCGGAACCCTGCGCGAACACCAGCAACGCCCCCATCACCAGCAGGATCGCCAGAATCGGCAGCAGCCACCATTTGCCGCGAGCCCTGACGTAGAGCCAGACCTGCCCCATCACCGTGGTGCCAGCCATCGCCGTGCCTCCTAGAACTGCGTTTCGAGATTGCTGCGGCCGCCCGACGCCACGGGCACCCAGTAGCCGCCGTTCCGCTTCTTGTGCCGCAGGCGGTTTCGCCCGAACGCCCGCATCAGCGCAGCCACCGGCGTCAGCACGATGAAGTAGCCGGCACCGAACACCAGTGGCGACGTCACCTTTGAGATCGCGCTGGCGAGCCCCATCCACCACCGGTACACGCCGCTGAGGCGGCCAGGTACGACGAGGCCGGCCAGCAGCAGCAGGCCCCCCATCGCCCACAGGATCCGGGGCGGCAGGTGATGGCCGCGCCACGCCGAGAGGGCGCCGAGAACGAGGAACGCCGCGCCGACGGTGAAGGCGAACTTGCGGCCTTCCCGGGCGGTCAGTCGAGTTGGTACTGCCACCGCCAGTCCTCCGTTTCCTTCCACTCTTCCTGTTCATCCTTGTGCAGCAGGAACGGGCCGAGCACGAGCGCGTCGATGTGCGTGCGCATGAAGCAGGTGTGCGCGTCCCTGGGGGTGCAGACGATCGGCTCGCCGCGCACGTTGAACGACGTGTTCACCAGGACGGCGCAGCCGGTCAGCTTCTCGAACTCCGCGATGAGGTCGTAATAGTCCGGGTTCACGTCCCGGGTCACGGTCTGCACCCGCGCGGAGTAGTCGATGTGCGTCACGGCCGGAATGTCGGACCGCACGACGTTGAGCTGCTCGATGCCCCAGAGCCCCTCCTGGTCCGCGCTCATGGGGATCTGCCGCTCGCGCTTGACCGGCGCCACGAGCAGCATGTACGGCGAGTCCGTGTCCAGCTCGAAGTAGTCCGCGACCCGCTCGCGCAGCACGCTCGGCGCGAACGGCCGGAATCCCTCGCGGAACTTGATCTTCAGATTCATCTGCGCCTGCATCCGCGGGCTGCGCGGATCGCCGAGAATCGAGCGCGACCCCAGCGCTCGCGGCCCGAACTCCATGCGCCCGTTGAACCAGCCCACGACCTTCTCGTCGGCCAGCAGGCGCGCGACGGCGGTCGTCAACGGGCCGCGGTCGAGCCGGTGATAGACGGCCCCGACCTCGTCCAGAAACGCCTTGATCTCCTCCGCGCTGAACTGCGGCCCGAGATACGCGCCCTTCATCCCGTCCGTGCAGCCGTCGGCCGTCCGCGGCGCCTCGAAACGGCGGTGCCAGATGACCTGTGCCACGCCGAGCGCGCCGCCGGCGTCGCCGGCCGCCGGCTGAATCCACAGACGCTTGAAGGGACCCTCGCGCAGGAGGCGACCGTTGCCCACGCAGTTCAACGCGACGCCACCGGCGAGACAGAGGTTCTCGAGCCCGGTCTCGCGATGGACCGTCCGGGCCATCCGCAACATGATCTCTTCACAGACGTCCTGGACCGAGCGGGCCAAGTCCATCTCCCGTTGCGTGAGCTTGGACTCCGGCTCCCTCGGCGGCCCGCCGAACAGCCGGCTGAAGCGGTCGTTGGTCATGGTCAGATCGTCGAGATAGCCGAAGTACTCCTGGTTCAGCCGGAACGAGCCGTCTTCGGCCAGGTCGAGCAGGTGTTCGTAGATGAGCTGCGCGTACTTCGGTTGGCCGTAGGGGGCGAGGCCCATCACCTTGTACTCGCCCGAGTTCACCTTGAATCCGGTGTAGTACGTGAACGCCGAGTAGAGCAGGCCCAGCGAGTCGGGCCAGCGCATCTCGCTCAGGAGCTGGATGTCGGCGCCACGGCCGACGCCGTACGAGGCGGTGGCCCATTCGCCGACGCCGTCCATCGTCAAGATGGCTGCCTCCTCGAACGGCGACGGGTAGAACGCGCTCGCGGCGTGGGACTCGTGGTGCTCCGCGTAGTAGATCCTTCCCGCGTAGCCGCCCAGATCGGCGCGCAGGTTCCCGTCCATCCACAGCTTCTCTTTGATCCAGAGCGGCCCCGCCATCAGGAACTGCCGGAACCCGCGCGGAGCGACGCCCAGGTACGTGTCGAGAATCCGCTCGAACTTGAGAATCGGCTTGTCGTAAAAGCCCACGGCGTCGAGCTGGTCGACCTTTAGGCCACCCTCGCGAAGACAGTAGGCAACCGCGTGGGCCGGAAAGCTCGGATCTCCCTTCTTGCGCGTGAACCGTTCCTCGGACGCGGCGGCGACGATCTCACCGTCGCGCAGCAGCGCCGCGGCGCTGTCGTGGTAGAAAGCCGAAATGCCGAGAACAGTGACGGGCGCCATCTCGGAAATCGCTCCGTGGGCGTCGGGGTTTGACGTGATGGGGGTGTCGCTGCGATGCGCAATTCCTACGCCAGCCCTTGCAATATGACTAATCTAGCTACGGCGCGCTCGGGAGACGCCACCAAGGTCCGCCGCCCCTTCGCCCTGCTGCGACGACGCAACACCAGGATGGTGCCGATGATGGCCGCTGTGGACCAGCCTCGGCAATCTGAGGCCTGTACACCTCCCTGAGCCGCGCTGCAGGGCCGGGAATGGCGCCGATTCCCGGCCCGCGTATTGCTGCGTATCTTAAGACAGATCCCCGGACACGCCGTTGAGGAAGACCCCGAGCACGGGCCGCACCGGCATTCAGCGGTGTGGACAGGGTTGGACTGATGCTGATAACGGAACTCAACCGAAGCGCCCTCACCCCGTCGTTCAACGGCGACGATCCGTCGCTCGCCCCGGCGCCCACCAGGCTCAGCTACCGCAAGGCGTACTACCACCTGGTGAACGTCGAGGAGCATCCGGAGGTGCTCCCGCTCGCATACGACCTCGTATCGGAGCGACTGGCCGCGGTGCAATCGGTGGACGCGACCAGGCCGCCGGTCCCGGGCGCGGACGCGCTCGCGCGCCTGGACGCGGTGCTTGGCCAGCTGAGCGAGTCGCGCGGCCGCTTCGCCCGCCCGTGGCGCCGGCCCACGGAAGATCTCACGCGGCGTCAGGCTCTCCACTACCTGATGCAGTACATGCCGACGGCATTCGTCGATGGCTGCTGGCTTCAGTGCGGGCTGAGGGTCTCGACCGCTCACACGGAGATCGGCGCGTCCCTGACGGGGCTCTATCAGCACCAGGTCCGCGCGTTCGTGGCGGATCCGGGCCGGCATTTCGTGGCGGACTACCGGGCGGTCTATGGCCGCCTCGGCTCGCCGATCGAGGAGGTGGCTTCGCACTCGTTCGCGGAGCGGCCCGACTTCCTCGAGGCGAGCTTCGCGCTGCCGATCCTCCTGCTCGCCATCGCGCAGTGGCCGAGGTCCTACCCGGGCGAGATTCTGGGGCTCAACCTGGCGTGGCAGTTCCTCGACCTGTCGGCGTTCGGTCCGGACCTCATCCGGGACACGTGCGAGGCCTACGCGCTTCCGCTGCTGGGCACGGACCTGGCGGACCCGCAGCACCTGGAGACGGGCCGCCAGATGGCCCGGGACGCCGCGGTACGGTTCCTGGCCGGCATGGACGGAGGCGCCCATGCCGAAGCCTGGTCGGGGCTCCTACGCGGAGTCGCCGTCGCCGTGGACGCGTGGACGCAGTGGTTCGAGGCCGCGCGGGACGCGGCCCCGGCGGGCCCACCCGATCCCAGGCAGGAGATGATGGACCTGCTGTGGCGCAAGGCGCCGCATGCGTCCGGCTACCACGGCAACCGCAGGCTCGGCGCCCGCAAGATCGACGAGTACCTCGATCCGAAGTCCTTCGACGGCAAGGCGATGCTGGAGGCGCTCGCGACTTCGCCGTGGGTGAAGGCGGGCAAGTCCGGCAAGAGCGCGCTGCTCGGCCGCCTGATCGGATTCGGCGGGCCGATGATGGCGGTGTTCTCGCCCGTCGAGCAGCAGATCATCCAAAGCTGGATCGACACGCTTCCGGCGAGGACGGGCGGCGCAGGAGAGGCGCAGGCGGAGGCGCCGCAGTCGACGTCGGCCGGGCCGAGCGGACCGGCGCCGCGGGAGGAGCGCTACGTCGCGGGGCGCGGATGGAACGCCGACGTCTTTCGCCGGCGGAGCCAGCGGTTGTTCGGCAAGTGCTCGGTCAGGGAGTTGTACCACTACCTCGTCAACGTCGAGTTCTACCCGGACATCCTGCCCATCGCGGAGCGGTTCGCCCGGGAGCGCCTCGAACGCTCGATGGCGATGCTCTGGAAAGGCGAGCGCCCCATCCCGTCCGATCGCTACGACCCCGTCGCGCTCGAGAGCTGGGTCCACAAGAAGCATCGCGAGCAGGTGGATTCGTACCGGCCGCCGGACGTGAGGCCGGAGGCGCCGAAGGACGCGTTCATCGAGGGCACCGTTCAACTGGCGCCCCTGATCCTCATCGACGGCGGGTGGCTGCAGGGGATGGCGTCGCCGGCCCTGATCCACACGACGGTGGCCCGGATGCTCTTCCACGTGCTCGTCGAGGAGCTCGGCGAGGGGAAGCCCAAGGAGCACCACGCCAACATCTACCGCGACCTGCTGAAGGCCATGGGCGAGGAGCCTCCGCCGGTGGACAGCTGGGAATTCGCCCGCTGGACGCGGCTCCTGGACTCGTCGTTCGACGTGCCGACGCTGTGGCTCAGCATATCGTGCTTTCCGCGGCACTTCCTGCCGGAGATTCTGGGCCTCAACCTGGCGGTCGAACTGGCGGGTGTGGGCGGGCCGTACATGGAGGCGCGCGACACGTTGCGCCGGTTCCGGTATCCGACGCTGTTCGTGGACGTGCACAACGCCGCGGACAACGTGTCGGTCGGGCACTCGGCCTGGGCGATGAACGCGATCAAGCGCTTCATGGACGAGGTGGCCGAGCGCGACGGTCCGCACAACGTGGACCGGGTCTGGCACCGGGTCTGGACCGGAGTGCGCGCGACGCTGCCGCAGATCGGACGCATGCGCCTCGTGGCGCACCGCCTGCGCGAGCGGTTCTTCGGCGAGCAGCCGAGTCTCGTGCCGCTGATCTTCCCCTCGTGACGCGGACGATCCATCGGGGCGCGTGAAGGCACGGGGCGCGGCGTGAGCGGGCGGCTGAAGGTGCTGCGGATCGCGGTGAACGCCGCGGTGATCGTCGTGCTGCTCGAAGCCGGCTCGTGGCTCGCGATCAAGGTGGTCTCGCCGAAGCTCGACGAGCCGATCCGGCGGACGAGCGATGTGTTTCGCGAGCAGACGGAGAGGCTCACGGAGCTGCTGGACCCGCGAGTGCCGACTCTGGTGACGATCGACTCGATCCTCGGCTGGCGGCAGCGGCCCGGCTACCGGTCTGCGCACTACACGATCAGCGCGCAGGGGCTGCGCGGCAGCCGGGAGTATCCGGCGACGCCCCCCGCCGGCGTGCTGCGGGCGTCCGCCTTCGGGGCGTCGTTCGTCTTCGGCAGCGAGGTGGACGACTCGAGCGCGTGGCCGGCGCTCGTCGAGCGCGAGTATCCCGGCGTCGAAGTGCCCAACTACGGTGTCGGCGGGTACGGTGTCGATCAGGCCTTTCTCGACTACGTGGAGCACGGAGAGGAGCTTCATCCACAGGCCGTGATCATCGGCCTGACGCCGGACGACCTCGGCAGGGTCGTCAACGTGTATCGGCGGTTCGTCTCGAGCCTGGAGCCCCCGCTGTTCAAGCCGCGCTTCCGGCTCGCCGCCGGCGGCGTGATCACGCGAGTGGCGGCGGTGCCGCCGGCGGAGGTGTACCGTCAGATCGAGCGGCATCCGCGGGACGTGCTGGCATACGGGCGGATGGACTACTGGTACAAGCCGGCGGTGTACGCGGACCCGCTGTACGACTACTCCGCGACCGTCAGGCTCCTGACCGCGTTGTGGACGCGGATCTCGCGCCGGCTCGTGGGGAGCGACCGTCTGTACGTCGGCTCCTTCGCGAATCCGCGGTCCGAGGCGTTCAGGCTGCAGGTGGCGTTTCTCGAGCGGTTCGCGGACTCGGTCGGGGCGCGCGGCGCCAGGCCGTACGTGGTCTTCTTCCCCGACCGGGACGCGCTGGCGCGGACGACGCGGGGCCTGCCCGCGTCCTATCAGCCCTTCCTGGACACGCTACGGGCGCACGGCCTGACGCCGCTCGATGCGGCGGCAGCCTTCCCCAAGGCCGGCCCGCAGGAAACGGCGCGCTGGCTCATGCCCGGCGGCCACTACTCGCCGGCAGGCAACCGGCTGGTGGCGGTGTGGCTGGGACGCGTACTCGAGGCGCGGCGCGACAGCCTGCTGGCGCCGCGGGCGCGGAGATAGCCGGCCGCGGCCGCGCGCGCGGGAGCGGCCGGCCTGGACGCGTCAGAAGATGGTGTAGATGAACGGCGCCAGCGCCGACCCCTGCGCGAAGATCAGCAGCGCCCCCACCAGCAGCAGCACGACGATGATGGGCAGCAGCCACCACTTCTTGCGGACCTTCATGAAGGCCCAGACTTCGCCGAGCATTCCGCCCTTGGCCATCGGTCTAGTCCCGCGTTCCTAGAATTGACGTTCCATGTCGCTGCGCCCGCCGGACGCAGGCGCCATCCAGAACCCGCCGTCCTTCTCCGCGTGCACCAGCGCGCGGCGGCCCATCAGCCGCATCAGGAAGCCGATGGGCATGACGACCACGAAGAACACGACCGCCATGAACACCGGCGTCGTGACCTTGGAGATGGCTTTCGCGAGGCCCATCCAGGCGCGCTCGAGCGGGCCGAGGCGCGTCGGCACGACGAGGGCCGCCAGCACGAGCAGCGCGCCGAGCGCCGCCATCACGACCGCAGTGGTCTCCCGGTGGCGCCAGAAGTGCGCCAGCGCCGCCAGCACGAGGAAGGCGATGCCGACGGTGAGGCCGAACTTGCGGCCCTGGGACGCGGTCAGTCGAGCTGGAATTCCTGCTTCCAATTCTGCGTCTCCTTCCAGGCGGGTTGCTCGGCCTTGTGCAGCAGGAACGGGCCAAGCACCAGCGCGTCGATGTGCGTGCGCATGAAGCAGGTGTGCGCGTCCTTGGGCGTGCACACGATCGGCTCGCCGCGGACGTTGAACGACGTGTTCACGACGACCGGGCAGCCGGTGAGCTTCTCGAACTGCGCGATGAGGTCGTAGTAGTCCGGGTTCACGTCGCGGCTCACGGTCTGGACGCGCGCCGAATAATCGATGTGCGTCACGGCCGGAATGTCGGACCGCGGCACGTTCAGGAGGTCGAGGCCCCACAGCTTCCGCTGCTCGACGGTCATCGGGATCTGGCGTTCCTTCTTGACGGGCGCCACGAGCAGCATGTACGGCGAGTCGCAATCCATCTCGAACCAGTCGCACACCCGCTCGCGCAGCACGCTCGGCGCGAACGGCCGGAAGCCCTCCCGGAACTTGATCTTGATGTTCATGTCGGCCTGCATCTTGGGGCTGCGTGGGTCGCCCAGGATGCTGCGCGAGCCCAGCGCCCGCGGGCCGAACTCCATCCGGCCGTTGAACCAGCCGACGATCTTCTCGCCGGCCAGGAGCTTCGCCGTCGTCTCCAGCAGCGGCTGCCGCTCGAGCTTGTGGTACACGGCGCCCACGGACTTGAGGAAGGCCTCGATTTCGGCGTCAGTGAACGACGGCCCGAAGTAGGAGCCCTTCATCGTGTCCTTGCCGGGCATCACCTGGCGCGGCCGCTTGAGGTAGCGGTGCCAGATCAACTGCGCGACGCCGAGCGCGCCACCCGCATCGCCCGCGGCCGGCTGGATCCAGATGTTCTTGAACGGGCCCTCGCGCAGGATCTTGCCGTTGCCCACGCAGTTGAGCGCGACGCCGCCCGCCAGGCAGAGGTTCTCCTGGCCGGTGACTCTGTGGACGGTGCGTGCCATCCGCATCATCACGTCCTCGCACACGTCCTGCACCGAGCGCGCGAGGTCCATGTCGCGCTGCGACAGCTTGGTCTCCGGCACGCGCGGCGGTCCGCCGAACAGATCGTGGAACCTGCCGTTCGTCATCGTCAGGCCGCCCAGGTAGTCGAAGTAGTCCTGGTTCAGCCGGAACGAGCCGTCCTCCTTCAGGTCGATCAGGTGGTCGTAGATCAACTTCACGTACTTGGGCTCGCCGTAGGGCGCGAGGCCCATGACCTTGTACTCGCCCGAGTTGACCTTGAACCCCGTGTAGTACGTAAACGCCGAGTAGAGCAGGCCGAGCGAGTCCGGCCAGAACAGCTCCTTCAAGAGCTCGATGTCGTTGCCCTTGCCGACGCCGAAGGAAGCGGTGGCCCACTCGCCCACGCCGTCCATCGTCAGCAACGCCGCCTCCTGGAACGGAGACGGATAGAACGCGCTCGCGGCGTGCGACTCGTGGTGCTCGGCGAACAGCATCTCGCCTTCGTAGCCCAGCTCGGCCCGGAGCTGTTTCTCTGTGAACAGCTTCTCCTTGATCCACAGCGGCCCGGCCATCAGGAACTGCTTGAAGCCGGACGGGGCCGTCCCGAGGTAGGTGTCCAGGATGCGCTCGAACTTGAGCAGCGGCTTGTCATAGAACCCCACGTAGGTGAGGTCCGAGGCCTCGATGCCGGCGGCCTTGAGGCAGTAGGCGACGGCGTGCGAGGGATAGCCGGCGTCGCCCTTCTTGCGTGTGAAGCGCTCCTCCTGGGCGGCGGCCACGATCTCGCCGTCCCGGATCAGGGCGGCGGCACTGTCGTGATAGAACGCCGAGATGCCGAGAATGAACTCCTGCTTCGTCGTCACGCAGCCTCAGGGAAGTGGACTGATGGTGTCCGGAGCAAGAAACGCGCGCCCATCGAGTTGGTAACCCAGAAACGTAAAATGGCGTCAGGCAATGTGCTACGCTCGGCGCCGGCCGATGCGCGAGCGGTTTCGCGGGCCAGTCTGTTGCGTCGGCGCAGCATTCGGGGGATGGGCGCGCGCTACCGGCGCTCGCCGCCCAGCACCGCGCGCTTGGCGCGCTCCAGCCCACCCACGACCTGCCGGAACGCCGCCGCGTCGTCGAACCAGGGGAAGCGCGGCACCGCGTAGCGTCCGGCAATGCCGCCAGCAGCGAACGCTGCCGGCGTCGCGTGCTCCTGCACGGTCGTGACGGCCGCCGTGAAGGCCGCCTTCTGGAGAACGGCCTGCTCCCGCGCGCCGAAGGAATCGGGGTCGCCGTTCGGGTAGCAGAAGATCGGCGCGGCGCCCGGCAGCTCCTGCCTCACGCGGCGCCAGGAGTCGAGGATCTCGCCGGCCGCCCGGCGCTCGTCCACCCGGGACAGGATGGGGTGCGTCACCGTGTGCGGCCCGAACGTCACGCCGCGTCGCTCGCAGCGGCGCGCGTCGTCCCAGCTCATCGGTGCACACGCCGGCGGCGGCCCGGAAGGCACCTCCACCTCGAGGTCTGAGGCGAGCCGCGACAGCGCCGCTTCCCGCGCGGCGTCGTCCACGCGCTTCAATCGCTCGACCAGATCGCTCCGCACCCGGTCACGCTGCGCTGCGTCGCTCCAGGTGTGCCGGGCCGGTCCCGTCGGCAGCTCCACCGCCACCGCGGAGCGGCGCGTGCGCGCGAGCGCGAACTCGACCCGATCCCACCACAGCCAGCAGCGACCGTCGAGGAACCCCGTCACCACGAAGACGGTGACGGGGCAGTCGAACTCCGCGAACACGTCGGCGGCCACGCGGACGAAATCCGCGTAGCCGTCATCCACCGTGAGGGCCACCGTCCTGTGGAGCGGCGGCTCCCCGGTGGCGAGGCGCGCGACCAGATCCGACAGGGACAGGATCTCGAAGCGCCGGCGCCGGAGGTACGCGAGATTGGCGCGGAGCGCGGCCACGTCGTGCCCGGCGCTTCCCGCCTCGTGGTCGGCGAAGCGGTGCAGCATTAGAATTGGCGCGACGCCTCTCGTGAACGGGTCGAAGAGTGGCGTCAGTGCGGGCCGCGTCAGGACGGACAGGGCGAGGCGTTTCATGCGCCAGCGACGCTACCATTCCGCCCGCGGCGACGCAACGGGATCGTCGTTCCCGCGGGCGCATCGGTCGTCTTTCGAGCAGCGAGGCGGTTTGGCCCGAGTTCTGGTCTGCGATGGCGAGCAGCGCTCGGCCCTGGCAGTGGTCCGCTCGCTGGGGCGTGCCGGGCACGCGGTGTACGTCTGCAGCCACCAGGCGACGGCGCTCGCCCTGGGCTCGCGCTTCGCCCGCGGCACGGCTCGCGTGCCGGACGCCCTGGACGCGGCGGACAGGTTCGTCGCGGCGGTCGGCGCGCTCGTTCGCCGCTGGGGCATCGAGTACGTCATCCCCGTGACCGACCGGTCGTGCGTGCCGTTGCTCCAGGGGATCGACGCGCTGCAGGGCGCGAGGATCCCGGGCCCGGACGCGGCGATGTACGCGCGCGCGGCCGACAAGAGCCTCGTCCTGAAGGAGGCGGCCGCCGTCGGGATCGCGACGCCGCGTCAGGTCCTGGTCGCGCGCGGCGGCGAGGCCGCCGAGGTCGCGGCTTCGGGCCTGCGATTCCCCGTCGTCATCAAGACCACGGTCTCGGTGCGCGGCGGCGCCCGGCATCCGGCCCGCTACGCGGAGGATGCGGCGCGGCTCGCGCTCGCCCTGAAGCGCACTTCGGCGGATGCGTACCCGGTGCTGGTGCAGGAGCGGATCGTCGGCCCGGGCACCGGCATCTTCCTGCTCGAGTGGGACGGCGAGACGCTGGCGACGTTCGCGCACCGGCGCATCCGGGAGTCGCCACCTTCCGGCGGCGCGAGCGTGTGCTGCGAGAGCGTTGCGGCGGACCCGAAGCTGGTCGAGGTGTCGCGCGCGCTGCTCCGGCGGTTCGGCTGGCGGGGCGTCGCGATGGTGGAGTTCAAGATCGACGCCGCCACGGGCACGCCCTATCTGATGGAAGTCAACGGCCGCTTCTGGGGCTCGCTCCAGCTCGCGATCGACGCCGGCGTGGACTTCCCGGCGCTGCTCCTCGCCGCCGCCGCCGGTGCGCCGAAGCGGGTGAGCGGCTACCGGGCGGGCGCGCGGCTGCGCTGGTGGTGGGGCGACGTGGACCACCTGATCACCGTGTTTCGCGCCGGACCCGGGGCGCTGCACATGCCGCCGGGGAGCCCGGGCCGGTGGAGCGTGCTGCGGGACGTCCTCACGTGGCGGCGGGGCCAGCGCTGGGACGAGCTGCGTCTCGACGATCCGTGGCCGTTCGTGCGGGCGACGCTGGCGTGGGCGACGGCCAGGATCGGCGGCCGGGTCAAGCGGGTGCGTGCATGGCTGCATCGAGCCGCCCGGGCCGCGTACCGGCTTCCCGAGCGGGCGCTGCACCCGTGGCGCCGGCGTTCGGCGCTGCGGCGCCTCGCGGCGGCGGGGGGCCCGCGGTCGGTGCTGTTCGTGTGCTACGGCAACATCTGTCGCAGTGCCTACGCGGCGGCGCTCGCCAGTCAGCGCCTGTCCGCCGAGGTCGAGGTGAAGTCGGCGGGCTTCTTCGGCCCCGACCGTCCCTCACCCGCGGAGGCGATCGCGGTCGCGGCGGAACGTCGCGTGGACCTGGCCGGGCATCGGTCCCGGCTCGTGACGAGCGAGCTGCTCGAGAGCGCCGACGCGGTCGTGGTGATGGAGCAGCGGCAACGCCGCCGCCTGCTGGTCGCGAATCCGGCCATCGCGTCGCGCGTCTACCTGCTCGGCGACCTCGATCCGCACCGCACCAGCCGGCGTGACGTGCTCGACCCGTACGGCGAGCCGCTGACCGTCTTCCGCTCCTGCTTCGATCGGATCGAGCGTTGCGTGGACGCGCTGGCCGCGCTGCCGGCCGCCGCGCCGTCGCCGATGCGAGCCGACTAGGTCTCTCGCTCCGCAAGCCATCGCTCGAGCCGCGCCAGGTCGGCGTCGCTCAGCATGCCGTGCGTCGGCGCCGTCACGAGGCGCTCGGCGAGATCGCGTGCGCCGGGGAACGCCTCGGTCCGATTCAGGACGCGCTCGGTGAACCCGGGCAGATCGCACAACGCCAGCGGATAGCCGGGCATGACGCCGAGCGCGCGGGCAGATGGGGCCGCGGCGCGTGCGCGCGCCCGGGCGCCGGCGAGCAGCGGCAGGCGCAGGAAGCCTCCCACGCCGCCAACCGGCACTCGGACGGGCGTGAGGCCGCGTGCGACGGACGCCGTCAGGCGCGCGGCATTCGCGCGCCGCACCTGCGTCTCCCGATCGGCGAGTGGGAGCGTGCGGGCGAGGGTCCGCGTCGCCACGGCGCTCATGGCCCGGACCGGCGCCGGCGGGTGGTACACCGTCTCGCCGAGGCGGAGGAAGGGAAGCGCGGAGGGAACCGCGTAGAGCGCCGGCCGCCCCAGCAGCCACTGGGCCTTGAGCCGCACCAGCTCCGGGAAGCCGCGCACCGCCCGCCGGACGTCGCCTCGGGCGCGCGCGAACGCGGCGTTGCCCGCCGCGCCCCGGGACAGCAGCGCGCCTCCGCGCCCGGCCGTCGTCCCCTTGCCGCGTCCGAAGCTGCACACCGTGAGGTCGCCGAAGGACCCGAGCGGCGTCCCGTGCCAGGTCGCGCCCGCGGCCTGCGCGGCGTCCTCGATCAGGAGCGCTCCCGCGTCGTGCGTCGCGGCGCGCACCGCCTCGGGGTCCGCGGGAACGCCGTACCAGTGGGCGAGGACGACCGCGCGCGCACCGAGCGCCAGCGCGGCGCGCAGCGACGCGGGGTCCGGGGCGAGCGTCTCGGTGTCCAGGTCGTACAGCAGGACCGGCACGCCGGCCCCGTCGGCCGCGGTGGCCAGGTCGTAGCAGCCGTAGGCCGGCAGCGCCACGCTCGCCCCGGGAGCCTCGCCCGACGCCGCACGGATGGCGAGCGCGAGCGCACCCGTGCCGCCGTCGGTCAGCAGCACCTCGTCGCCGCGCATGGCGCGCGCGAGCACCGCCTTGACGCCGGCGCGCGCGGCGCCGGCACCCGACGCGAGTCCGGCCGCCCCGGCCATCACCGCGCCCAACGGCAGCGGCGAATACGCCGGAAGCTGCCGCCGCCAGATCACGGGATTCCGCGCACGATCCTGGGGCCCAGCGCGGTCGCGAGGCCGACCGGCAGCCGCTTCCACAGCCGCGGTCCCCAGGCGTAGGCCTCGTCGTCGGGCGACGGCGTCTTGGCGGCGCCGCCCGCAGGAACGTGCTGGTACCAGTGCAGCGGCTCGTCGCGTCCGCCCCACTGCTGCTTGAAGCGGTGCGTGCCGCCGCCGGGCGTGCAGCGCCCGAAGTTGAACACACCGACGCCCTCCTTCGCGGCGCGCTCGAGGAAGGCCCAGTAGAGCAGCATGTTCGGCGCGATCTGGTTGTAGGCGACCAGCGCCGAGGCCCACGTCATCTCGAACTCGCCGGCCCAGCGGAAGCCGCAGCCGCAGGCGATCGCGCGCTCGCCGAGGTAGGCGCAGCCGAACCACGCGTCGTCGCCGAACGTCGCGGCGATCGCGTCGAACAGCCGGCGGGGCTGCGTGGGCGTGCCGAGGTCGCGCATGTGGCGCGCGAAGACGGCGAAGAAGGGCGCCACCTGCTCCGGCCCGAAGCGGACGGTGACGCCCTCCTTCTGGGGCCGGCGGACCTGGCTGCGCACCTTGGCCTTCAGTCCGGCGAACAGGGCCTCGGCGTCGCCCGCCGGCAGGTCGAGCAGCACCGTGATCTTGCGGTGCGATACGGGCAGGTCCACGGGCAGCGGCTGCCGGCTCCGCAGCTCGAGCAGCTTCGCGCCGTCCTCGCGCGCCATCTCGACCGCGTGTGCGACCAGCGCGGAGACCGCGGCGTCGGAGCCGAGCGGGCCGCCGTAGTTGAGGAACGGCATGGACACGAGGTAGTGCCCGAACAGGCGGCTCCTGACCCGCACGAGCGGCAGCACGCCGGCGAGTCGTCCGGCCTCGTCGCGCGCGCACAGGTAGGGGCACTCGTGGCCGTGGACCCGCTCGACGACCGCGCGCCATCCGGCCAGGTGGAAATGGGTCCAACCGGGGGCGGAGCGCGCGAAGGCATTCCACTCGTCCACCGAGCCTCGAAAGGGACCGACGGTGAGACTCACGCCGGCCTCGAGGCGTGCGGCGCGGCGTCGCGCGCCGGGGCCTGAACCAAGCCGAAGGACGGCGCGATGGACGAGAAGGAGAATTCCGCCAGCAGCCGCTCGAGCCGCGGACGCGTGCGCCTCAGCCCCCCATAGTGGCGGATCCGCGTGAGCGCCGGCACCTCCAACCTCGGCTGGTCCGGGTCGATCTCCCACGGGTGCAGGTAGAACGTGCCCGGCACGCCGCGCCGCTCGCAGTCCCTGAGCGCGGCGCGCACCAGGCCGTATGGGAAGAGGCGGAAGTAGGCGCCGCCCGCCGCCGGGAGGTTGACGCCCGCCAGCCGCAGGGTGGCGGGCGGCACCTCGGCGAGGCGCCCGGCGGCCCGCTCGAGCCAGTGCGGGTCCCGCGCCCCCGCGGCGTAACCGTAGCCCGGCCGGCGGACGGGGAAGAGGCTCGAGTCGTAGGCGTAGCCTTCTTCCACGAGCACGTCGAGCGCCCACTCGCGCCCGGCCACGATCGAGTAGCTCGGCGCGCGGAAGCCGAGGACCGGCGCTCCGGTCAGGGATTCGAGGAACGCCTTCGTGCGGCGGACCGACTCGCGAAACTCGGCCGGCGTCTGCTGCGTCACGCGGCGGTGATCCCAGCCGTGGGACGCGACCTCGTGCCCCGCGCGGGCGATGGTCCGCACGACCTCGGGGTGCGCCTCGGCCACGCAGCCCAGGATGAAGAACGTGCCGCGGGCGCCGTGCGCGGCCAGCAGCTCGAGCAGGCGCTCCACGTTCGCGACGACGCGGCTCTCCATCGCGGGCCAGCGCTCGCGCGGCAGGAACGGCTCGAACGCCGAGACCTGGAAGTGCTCCTCGACGTCCACGGTGAAATGGTGGGCGGGGAGTCGGCTGGCCGTCACCGGTGCCACGTCGCGAGCTCCGGAACGAGGGCGTCCGCGACGTGCGTCGCGAGGTAGTCGGCACCGCGCGGGGATGGATGATAGTGGTCCGCGGCGAAGTAGACGGGCTTGTCCGGCACGCCCGCGAAGTCGCCCGCGACGTCGATGAGCTGGGCGCCCTCCTCGCGCGCCAGGCGGCGCAGCAGCGCGTTGTAGTACGACACCCCGATGGCGCGGTACGACGGGACCAGCCGCGCGGAGTCCGCGAGAAAGGTCAGGAGCACCAGCCGCACGTGATTGCGCCGGCACATGTCGGCGAGCGTCTGGAGATTCCGGACCATCTGCTCGCCGTTCCTGGCGAGAATCTCGGGATGCCGGGCGTAGGGATCGTCGTGGCTCGAATCGGCAGCAGGATGGAACCAGCGGTCGAGCAGCTTGCCGAGGGCGTAGCCGAGATTGGTCCGGGCGTAGAAGTTCTTGCCGCCGTTCACCTTCGCCACGTAGTCGTGCAGCGTCGACGAGAAGAGAATCGCCTCGGAGATCTGCGCGTCGTCGATGGTCCGAACCGTCGGGCGCACGTCGTTGATCGCCTCGTAGTAAATGAGATGCGTCGGGCCGTGCGGCAGGACGCGCAGGTAGAACCGCAGCAGGCTCTGCAGCGAGTTGTAGCCGTTCGCGCCGGCGTTCACGACCAACGGATCGACGCCCGGGAGGCGCTCGCGCAGCCGCTGCTCGAGCAGGTACGGCCAGGTCTGCGTGTCGTTGAGCCCGTACCCGAAGACGGATGAGGCGCCCAGCACGAAGATGCGCGCCCGCCCGGATCCGAGGTGCGGGCGATCTTCCCGCCCCAGGTCGCCGACGTTGCTCCGGAAGCCGTAGCGGTCGGTGGTGTACGTGGCGCCGGCCGCGGTCCAGTGCAGATTGCGGCCCGGCTCGAACCCGAACTCCACGGAGCGGGCGTCGCCCCACTTGGCGTAAGCGGAGAAGGCGTCCGGGTGCGCGACTCGGGACACGATCTCGGCCGCGACCAGCACCGCCGCCGTTCCGCCGAGCAGCAACAGGCCGTTCTGGGCGGGAGCGAGACTGCCCCGCCTGCGGCAGCGGAGGCCGACCAGCGCCGGGACGAGCGTGATGAGCGCGACGACGCCGCACAGCATCGCGAAGTAGGCCGCGCTGTACGACCCGATGCGCGGCTCGCCGGATCGGTGGAACGCGAGCGGAAGAGCGCACAGGAACAGGGGGATGAACAGGAGCAGGAACCCCCTCGCCCCGACCCCGGTCAGCGCGGCTTTCCGCCCCGCCATATCGGTCATCGGCGGGGAAGCTAACCCACCTTGCCAGCGCCCGGCCATTGGGTACTATGTGCCAGCGAGCCTCATCCAAGGGATGCCAGTGAGCCGGGCGCACGCCGAGTCAGACCGCTTCCCCGCCATCTCCGACGAAACCAGGCGCCTGCAGGAGCGCGCCCACCGCCTGATTCCCGGCGGTGCCCACACCTACGCGAAGGGCGACGACCAGTATCCCGTTGCCGCGCCGCCGTTCATCGTCCGGGGGAAGGGCTGCCACGTCTGGGACGCCGATGGCAACGAGTTCATCGAGTACGGGATGGGCTTGCGCGCGGTCGCCCTGGGACACGCGTTCCCCCGGGTCGTCGAGGCGGCGCGGCGCGAGCTGGAGCACGGCTCCAACTTCGTCCGCCCGAGCCCCATCGAAGTCGCGTGCGCGGAGCGATTCCTGGACTGCGTGCGCACCGCGGACATGGTCAAGTTCACGAAGAACGGCTCCGACGCCACCACGGCGGCCGTGAAGTTGGCGCGGGCCGCGACGGGCCGCGACCTCGTCGCGATCTGCTCCGACCAGCCCTTCTTCTCGACCGACGACTGGTTCATCGGGGCCACGCCGATGCCGGCCGGAGTCCCGGATGCGATCCGCCGGCTCACCGTGACCTTCAAGTTCAACGATCTGCCCGGCCTCGAGGCGCTGTTCCAGGAGCACAAGGACCGGATCTCGTGCGTGGTACTCGAGGCGGAAACGTCCCTGGCGCCGCAGCCCGGCTACCACGACGGCGTGCGCCGGCTGTGCGACGCCTACGGCGTGCTGCTGGTACTCGACGAGAACATCACCGGGTTCCGCTGGGACATCGGCGGCGCCCAGAAAGTGCACGGGATCCGGCCCGACCTGGCGTGTTTCGGAAAGGCCATCGCCAACGGGTTCGCGCTGTCGGCCCTCTGCGGCCGGCGCGAGCTGATGGAGCTGGGCGGCCTCAACACCTCCGCCGAGCGCGTCTTTCTCCTGTCCACGACGCACGGCGCCGAGACGCACGCGCTCGCGGCGTCGGTGGCCACGCTCGAGACCTATCAGTCCGAGCCGGTGATCGAGACGCTTCGGCGGCAGGGGGAGCGGCTCCGGACTGGAGTCAACCAGGCCATCGCCGCCAACGGTCTCGACGGCTTCGTGGAGATCCTCGGCCGGCCGTGCAACCTCGTGTTCGCGACCCGCGATCGCGACCGGCGCCCCTCGCAGCCGCTGCGCGCGCTGTTCATGCAGGAGCTCATCCGACGCGGTATCATCGGACCTTCGTTCGTCGTCAGCTATTCCCACACCGACGCGGACATCGATCGGACCGTCGCGGCTGCGGCAGAGGCCCTGGTCACCTACCGTCGGGCCCTCGACGAGGGTCCTGACGGATTCCTCGTCGGCCGCCCGCTGAAGCCGGTTTTCAGGCCCCGGGTGTAGGCGGAAGGCCTTACAGACAAAGAGGTTAGCTCAGGCCTGGCGTACCCGACCGCCGGCTCGGTAAGCGCAACGGTCAGGCGGTCTTAGACCTGTTGGGCCTCCCGCCCGCCACGTACATTTGAGGTTCTTCGAGATTCGACGGACACGACTCCACCGCCCGCCGGCACGACGCCGGACGGGCCTTAGGCACGTGCGCGGGGACCCGAGTGGGCGAACGGCGTGACGGCAGACTGCTGATGGGTGGACTGCTCGCGAGCGCGGCGACGCTGCTCGCGGCGGCCATCGGCGTGTCGTGCGGTGATTCGGTGTACCCCGTGCGCAACAGCGCCACCTCACCCGTCGCATCGATCAGGCTCGTGCCGTCCAGCGCCAGCGTGCCCGTCGGCGACAGCCTGCAGCTCGCGGCCACCGCGCTGGACGCCACGGGCGGTCCGCTTCCGGAACGACCCGTCGTGTGGGCGTCGATGGACTCGGCACGTGCATCGGTGAGTGCCGCCGGCGTCGTGACGGCTCTGAACGCCGGCGGACCGGTCACGGTCTCGGCGACGGTGGACGGTGTGACGGCGACCTCCGCGATCACCGCCGAGGCCATCCCCGGTCCGGATCTCGCACCGGGAAACCCGGGCGTCGGTTACGTCCAGGGTAACGCCACGTCCGTGGCGACCCGCACGGTCAGTCTCTCCCTGCCTGCCGCTACGAGCGCGGGGGACCTGATCCTCGTCGGGTTCGACTTCGGCACCACGACCTTTTCCTCCATCGGCGACAATCAGGGGAACGCGTTCTCCCAGGTTGGCTCCGAGGTGGTGACGCCCGGGGGCGCCAAGACGCGCCTGTACTACGCGGGGAACATCCGCGGCGGCACCGAGACCGTCACCGTCACCTTGAGCGGGAGCTCGCCGTACCTCGAGGCCTACGTCACCGAGTATCGCGGGGCGGATCCCACCAGTCCGCTGGACGGATCGGCGCAGCACACGGGTTCGGCCGGCAGCGCGTCGAGCGGCAACATCACGACGACCGCGTCAGCGGATCTCATCGCCGCGTATTGCGTAGGCGACAACTCGTGCTCGGTGGGCTCCGGCTTCACGGCGCGCTCGACCTACAACAGCAACCTGGTCGAGGACAAGACGGTGGCGGCGGCGGGCACCTACGCGGCGACGGCCTCGGCCAGCGGCGGTTGGGCGATGGTTGCGGTGGCACTCAAGCCGGCGCCGGTGCCGGTGGCCAGCGTCACGGTGGCGCCCAATCCGGCGTCGGTGGTGGTGGGCGGGACGGTGCCGCTGACGGCGACGACGAAGGATGCGAGCGGGAACGTGCTGACGGGACGGGTGATCACCTGGGCCTCGAGCAACACGGCGCTGGCGACGGTCAACGGCAGCGGGGTGGTGACGGGGGTGGCGGCGGGCGGGCCGGTGACGATCACGGCGACGAGCGAGGGGCAGAGCGGGACCGCGGCCGTGACGGTGACGGCGGTGCCGGTGGCGACGGTGACGGTGACGCCCAATCCGGCGTCGGTGGTGGTGGGCGGGACGGTGCCGCTGACGGCGACGACGAAGGATGCGAGCGGGAACGTGCTGACGGGACGGGTGATCACCTGGGCCTCGAGCAACACGGCGCTGGCGAC
>Ga0335085_10002344_pt1 | contig 35735 bp, 35 predicted proteins | sample Lox_Sample_45_FD_206712 | JGI IMG/M metagenome (GOLD analysis project Ga0335085, IMG submission 206712) | Soil microbial communities from Loxahatchee National Wildlife Refuge, Florida, United States - Lox_Sample_4.5 | ecosystem: Environmental > Terrestrial > Soil > Wetlands | place: USA... | reverse complement strand
ACGGCGTGTTCAGGATCAGCGCCTTCGTTCGGGACGTGATCCGGCTCGAAAGCAGCTGTCGCGTCAACAGGAAACGGTTCTCTTCGCGTGTTTCGATGAACACGGGCGTCGCGTCGTTGAGCCGGACCTGATCCGGATAGGAGACCCAGTACGGCGCCGGGATGAGCACTTCATCCCCGCGCTCGAACAGTACCTGGGCCAGATTGTAGAGGCTGTGTTTTGCCCCGCAAGAGACGACGATCTGATTTTTTTCGTACCGAAGATTGTTGTCGCGCTGGAATTTTTCGGCGATGGCCGCTTTGAGCTCGTCGATGCCGCCGGGCGCGGTGTACTTTGTGAACCCGGCCCGCAGCGCCTCGATCGCGGCGTTCTTCACCGCTTCGGGCGTGTCGAAGTCCGGTTCGCCCAGGCCGAAATCGATCACCTCGATCCCCCGGGCTTTGAGCGCTTTCGCCTTGGCGGAAAGGGCCAGGGTCGCGGACGGCTGGACGGTGCTGACGCGTTGGGCAAGTTTCATTTCTGTTTTTTCTGGAAATGATCCCGAAGGCGCCGGGCGACGATCGGGGGGACGAGATCCTTCACGACCCCGCCGTAGCTGGCGACCTCTTTGATCGCGCTGGACGTGAGATAGGAATATTCCTCGCTGGGCATCAGAAAAACGGTCTCGGCTTCGCTGTCCAGTTTCCGGTTCATCAAGGCCATCATGAATTCGTGCTCGAAATCGGAGACCGCCCGAAGGCCCCGGATGATGGCGTGGGCGTTCTTGCGTTTCATGTACTCGGCCAGCAGTCCCTCGAAAATCTCGATCTCCACGTTCGGGATATCCCGTGTGGCCTCCCGGATCATCTCGACGCGCTCGTGAATGTCGAAGATCGGCTTCTTTTTGGGATTGGGGGCGACGGCCACGATCACCTTGTCGAAGACCTGAAGGCTCCGGCGGATGATGTCGATATGCCCGTTGGTGATCGGATCGAATGTTCCCGGGTACACGCCGATTTTCATTCGGTTGCTTCTCCGCGATAAACCGTCAACACGGTGTCGCCGTATTCGTAGGCCCGGACGACCCGCAGCCTCCCGACCGGAACGGGGAGCGCGATTTTTCGATAATGCTCGACCACCAGAAGACCGTCTGGAGATATCATAGCACCCCGCTCAACTGCAGGCAATAATTTTTTAAGCTGCCAGGCGTGATAGGGCGGATCGGCGAAGATCAGGTCGTACGGGCCGTGGCCCTGCTTGATAAATTTGAAGGCGTCCGTCCGGTGGATCTCGGCCCGGGCTTGAAATCCGCAGGCCGCAAGATTTTTTTCCAGAAGGTCGGCCATGGCCCGATCCGACTCGACGAAATCCACCCGGGCCGCGCCGCGGCTCAAGGCCTCGATCCCGATCGCGCCGGTTCCGGCGAATAGATCCAGAAACCGCGCCTCCACGACCCGGTTTCCCAGAATCGAAAACAGCGCCTCCTTCACCTTGTCCGACGTCGGGCGGATCTCCGTCCCGCGGGGGCTTCTAAGCCGCCGTCCTTTCGCTTCTCCCGCAATCACGCGCATGAATCTATTATGGTGGACGGGGAACGGTGGCGTCAAGCGGGAGGTCGCGTTGGACTCGACCAATTGACTTCTATTAGGGCTTCCCGTAGCATGAAATGAATAGACGAGGGGAAGGGTTCGGTCGAGCGTCATTGTGGAAGGCTAAATTTCTTCAGGGAATATTATATGAAGGCCATCGCAACCACTCCGGAGCCGCCGTATTATGCCGTGATTTTCACGTCGGCGCGGACCGACAACGATGAAGGATACAAGGAAACTTCCGAACGAATGCTGAAGCTCGCCGCCGAGCAGCCCGGATATCTCGGCGTGGAATCGGTTCGGGAAACGGGACTGGGCATTACGGTTTCGTATTGGAGGTCGGAGGAAGCCATCAGGTCCTGGAAAAGGCAAGTCGATCACCTGGAGGCGCAACGAAAAGGCCGGACGACCTGGTATCGATCTTATCGGATCCGTGCCTGCAAGGTCGAACGGGACTATGGTTTTGACGGCGATAGATAATCACGCACCGGAGTCGACCGCGCTGGTTGGACGGTGATGATGTAATGGATTTTTCCCCCGGCAAGCGCATACTGATCGCCACGTTCGGGTCGCTGGGCGATCTCCATCCTTATCTCGCCATCGCGATCGAGCTCAAACGCCGCGGCCATCGGCCGTTGATCGCAACGCTCGACCGTTATCGCGAGGCGGTGGAGGGCGAGGGTGTCGAATTCGCCGTGATGCGCCCGTTGGAATCCCGATTCGGGAGCCCGCAGGAACTCGTCCGACGGATCATTCACCCCCGCAAAGGTCCGGAATATCTGATCCGACGCATCGTGATGCCCTTCGTTCGGGAAAGTTACGACGATCTTTATCGTCTGTCCGAGGGTGCGGATCTACTCATTTCACACCCGATCACCGTAACGATGCCGCTTGTGGCCGAGAAACGGGGGCTGCCCTGGGTCTCGACCGTGCTGTCGCCGATGAGTTTCTTTTCGGCGTACGATCCTTCCGTCATCGCGGCGGTTCCGTGGCTCCATCATCTGCGTCGGATCAGCATCGGTTTATATCGAGGAATATTTGAAATGGCCAAATCCGCCATCGCGTCCTGGGAACGGCCGCTTCGTCAATTGCGCGTCGAGATCGGTCTGCCGCCGGCGAAAAAGCTCGCGATGTTTGAGGGCCAATTCTCGCCCCGTCTGAATCTCGCGCTTTTCTCGTCCTTGTTCGCGGGGCCGCAGCCCGACTGGCCTGCCAACACGGAGATCTGCGGTTTTGCCCGTTACGACGGTCGTCCGGACCCCGCGGTTTCTGCAGGGCTTAAGAAGTATTTAGAAGCCGCAGAGCCGCCGATTGTCTTCACGCTGGGCTCATCGGTTTCGATGGATCCGGGAGATTTCTTCGCCAAGGCCCGCGATGCGGCGACGCGGCTTGGCCGGAGGGCAATTCTGGTCACCGGCTCTTTGTCATTGGAAAACTCCGATTCACTGGAGCGCGTGAAAGTGTTCCCGTATGTCCCTTATTCCGAGATTTTTCCAAACGCATCGGTCATTGTGCACACGGGTGGAATCGGAACGATGTCCCAGGCGCTGGCGGCAGGCCGCCCGATGCTGGTGATCCCCGCGGCGTTCGATCAGCCCGACAACGCCCATCGTGCAGATCGTCTCGGGACGGCCCGGGTCGTTCCCTTCCAAAGGGTCACCGTGAATAATCTTATGAAGCATATCGTCGAGCTCCTTGCGGACCGGGAATGCCGTGAGCGGTCCGTCCGGGTGGGGGAACGGCTTCGGGATGAAAACGGGGCCAAACGCGCCTGCGACCTCCTGGAGAAAATCTGATCCAAAACGCCGCGGCCTTTTTGACAGGCCATTCGGGATCGATTATAATGACCGTATTTCGTCTCAGGATGGCCTCATGGACGTTTCTCTTCCAGTGCGCGCCCCTTTCATTCTCATGGCGATTTCCCTTGTTGTCTTGGCCTGCGCAACGCGGGCGCCCTTTCTCAATCCTGTGACCCCCGGCACGGATACCTCGAGCGGATCAAAGCAGGTGGTCGTGGAAATCAAGCCGGTGGATACATCGGGATACCAAAATGAGGAACGCAAACGGCTTGGAATCGACCTGTCGGCTTATTTCACCGCGTTTGAGGTCACGATCAGAAACCAGACTCCGGACAAGGTCACACTGGATGGTCAGGGCGCTCAATTATCGGATGACGAACAGAAAAGCTATACGGTCCTTTCCGCGAAGGAAAGTCTGGATTATTATCAGTCCGGCGGGGTATCGGGTGAGAAGATCGTCATCGTTCCCAAAGCAGTCGGGATTGCCAAGGAGGAAATGGATAAAATCCTCCAGCTCCGTTTGAAAAATTCGGATATACCTTCGGGCGGATCGGCCTACGGGATTCTTCTTTTCCAAAAAGTACCCGCGGGTAAATGTCATCAAGTCTCGTTGACCTTGAACGGGGTTCGTATTTACGGTGAAAGTAATAACCGGGTATTCCAGTTCACGTTTAGTTGTCCGGAATCCTAAAGAGTTATCGGGTCGGGGGGAAACGGATCTGGCGGGCAATAAAAAACGGGTCTCCCGTCCGTAGGGGCGGGAGACCCGTCTCAATCAATCTTAATCCTTGTTCTCTTCATCCGTGGGCACCGTCTGAAGCATCAACTCCATCTCGGCACCCTTCGCTCGGTTGGACAGGATGGTCTGATCCATGATCGCGCCGCAATTGACGCATTTCCATGCATGAAAAGTCAGAAAGTAATCGGCGAACCGTTCGACGAACATCAAGCCGTTGCATTTTGGACATTTCATGGGATTTGCCCTCCTTGCGTGGTTTAAAGCTTGCCCATTCCTTATTGCAAGCGATGTGCCATTTTTGAACAGTTATTTAACTTATTGAAAAATAAGGTGTACAACTCAAAGCGGGACAATTTGGTACCCCATCAGCTCATAAGAAATGGCCAAAAATTGTAAGTCGGGTAAGTAACGGACTACATAAATCAATGGAGCGGTTAGATGGAACCGTCAAGAACAAATACCGGGCAAGGGATAAAGAATTGGCCGGAGATCGAGCGTCCTCGGGAGCGGTTGATCCGACAGGGACCGGAGACGCTTTCGGATGCGCATCTTCTTGCGATTCTGCTTAGGACCGGCCGGCGAAAGAGCAGCGCGGTCGAGATGGCCCACCATCTTCTGAAGCAATTCGGCGGGTTGGCCGCGTTAAAACACACCAGCGTATCGGAGCTGTGTTCTGTGGATGGGATCGGCCCGGCGAAGGCCGCACAGATCCTGGCCTCACTGGAATTGGGACGCCGGTCCTTGGCCCAGCCGCTTCATCGGGAACTTCGCGCCCTTTCCAGCCGGGATATCTTTCATCACTATCACCCGCTATTGCGGGATTCAAAAAAAGAGCATTTTATGCTGTTGATGTTCGACGGAAAGAACCGGCTGCTCAAGGAAATCACCGTATCCACGGGAAGTCTTTCGCTCAATATCGTTCATCCGCGCGAGGTCTTTAAACCGGCCGTGCGGGAGTCGGCGGCTTCCGTCATCCTTTTGCACAACCACCCCAGCGGGGATCCCGCCCCCAGTCCCGAGGATCGCGAGTTGACGCGGCGTCTTGTGAAGGCCGGACGGATCATGGGCATCAAGGTCCTGGATCATATTGTCCTCGGAGACGGTCGATACATCAGTTTTGCGGATCAAGGGTGGGAGGTCCATGACTGAAGGCCCGGGGCGCCACGCTTTTTCAAAACAGCACGGTCGGCGAATCCGAAGGATCACTTATGCCTGTGTCTGGGTGTCGGGATGGCTGTTGGGGGGCTGTTCCCATCCGTCCGTTCCGTCCGGAATGGTGGCGGTCCCGGCCGGGAACTTTGTGATGGGAAGCGACAAGGTGGATACCGAAGGGATCGGCGTTCAGCTGGGAATGATCCGGCCTTTGTATCAGGATGAGCATCCGCAGAGGAAAGTGTTTCTCCCCACGTTTTTTATCGATCGGTTTGAGGTTACCCAGGCGCAGTACAAGGTCTTTACGGATCAGACCGGCTACCGGATCCCGCCCGTCTGGAAGAACGGGACGTTTGCTTCCGGCCGGGAGAACCATCCCGTGGCCTTTGTCAGCTGGTACGATGCGAAACAATACTGCCGGTGGGCCGGGAAACGATTGCCGACGGAGGCCGAATGGGAGAAATCCGCGCGGGGTCCGGATGGATTGGAATACCCATGGGGGAATGCTTATGAGTCCGACCGCGCCAATACGGGCGACTCCGAGGCCAACGATACGCTTCCGGTGGGCCGTATTGAATCCGGGAAGAGCCCTTACGGGGTGTACGATTTGATCGGCAATGTCGGCGAATGGGTGGAAGACTGGTATCAGCCCTATCCGGGCAATTCGCAAACCAGCCCCCTGTTCGGAGAGCGACTCAAAGTGATTCGGGGCGGTAGTTGGGGCGGGGGGGGAGGCCACTACACGATGGGCCTATTCTACCGTGCGGCGCATCGTTTGTTTGCGGACCCTTTGGACCGCTTCCCGGATACGGGCTTTCGATGCGCCCTGTCGGGTTGAAACGGATTGCTTTTCTTAGGGACTTCCATTAAACTAGGGCGGTATGAAAGGTATTCTCATCCGATGGGTCATTAATGCGCTGGCCTTGATCCTCGTCAGCCATGTCATTCAGGGGATCCAGGTGGATCATCTCTTGGCGGCATTCGTTGCGGCGGCGGTGCTCGGGGTCATGAATGCCGTTATCCGACCCGTCTTGATACTCCTCACCCTTCCGATCACCCTTCTGACTCTGGGCCTGTTCGTCCTGATGATCAACGGATTCATGCTGTACATCGCCGGGGCCGTGGTGAAGGGATTTCACGTGAATGGTTTTTGGGCTGCCGTGTTTGGGTCGCTATTCTTATCGGTCATCAGCTGGATCGCAAACGCCTTTATCAACGACCGGGGCCGCATCGAGTATATCGAGGTTCGCACCCGATAGAGAACCACGGGCCGTTCCCTCCCTGATCCCCCCGAGAAGGTTCTCTGCCGCTTCCCCAGACCGGCCAATGGTTGATTCCGTTCATCGCTTTCGTGTGCGATTTTTGATTTACAATTAATTTTCCGGATGTTAAAATAGCTAAATTTATATAATAATTTATGCACAGGAAAGGTTTATCGAACGAATGCTCAGGCGTTGGGCGCCGGTCGCCTTTTTGATCTTCATCTGGGATTCCAATCTATATTTAGACCAAGCATCGCTCGGACAGGTCGAACCTCCCAAGGAGCCAATGACGGTCGTGGCGATCGAGATTCGAGGAAACAGCCGGATCGAGTCGTCGACCATTCGATCCCGAATCAAGACGAAGGAAGGGAGCCCATTCTCGGCGGACCTCATCCGCGAAGACATCCATTCGATCTATCAGTTGGGTTTTTTTTTGGACGTACGGGTGGATTCGGAACCGGTCGAAGGGGGGGTGAAGGTCATCTACCAGGTGGCCGAACGGCCGTATGTGACCGAAACCAATTTTGTGGGAAACGTGGAAATCCTGGCCGACAAGCTGAAAGAAAAGATCACCATCAAGACGATGACGTTTCTGGATAACGCGCAGGTCAAGGAAAACGCAGAGAAGATCCGGCAATATTATGATGAAGAGGGATACTACAACACCTCCGTCATTCCGGTCCTCAAAGAGCAGGGAGACAAGGTCGCGTTGACCTTTTATATCAAAGAAGGGGCCAAGGCGACCGTCAAAACGATCGACTTTGAAGGCAACAAAGCATTTCCTCGTAATACGCTTCAGAAAAACATCGATTCCCAGGAATATTCGTTTTTGACGTCCTGGCTGACCAACAGCGGGTACTATAAGAAGGACGCGTTGAACGAAGACATGGATAAACTGAAGGACTATTATCTCAACAACGGATACCTCCAGATTCAGGTGGGAACCCCGTCGGTCGCTTTTAAAGAGGACCGATCCCAAACCCTTGTGACCTTTCCAATCCTGCACGGGGAGATCGATTACCCTTACGAGTTTCATACGGTCCGTGCCTCCATCGAGTTTCCCTTGGTCGAGGGGGAACAGTTTCGTGTCCGGACGATCACCGTGAGCGGCAATCACGTTTTTCAGACCGACCGCATCCGGGAGTCCTTGAAGTTAAAGGAGGGGGATCTATTCCGAAAAAATGTATTGCGGGACGGGGTGGGCGCGATCCATGATATCTACGGAGAGAAAGGTTACCTTTACGCCACGGTCATCCCGCAGTACACAAGTGACCCGGCGACGAAGACGGTGGACTTGTCCCTGGAGGTCGTCGAGGACAATCCGATGCGCGTCCGCCAGATCACGATTTCGGGAAACGACAAGACCCGCGACAAGGTGATCCGGCGTGAATTGCGGTTGAACGAGCAGGAACTGGTGGACACCCGATTGCTGCGACGAAGTTTTCAGCGGATCAACAACTTGAATTTCTTCGATTCCGTCGAGATCGTCCCGCAACGGGTGGGGCCGGATCAGGTGGATCTGAACGTACAGGTCAAGGAAAAGTCGACCGGCTCCTTCAGTGTCGGGGGCGGTTACAGCTCCGTCGATCGTTTGGTGGGCATGGTGGATGTCACCCAAGGGAACCTTTTTGGGAAGGGCGAACTTCTGCGCGCCCGGGCGGAGTTCGGAGCGATAACCAACTCCTACAGCTTGACGTACCGGGTGCCGTATCTCTTCGACCACCCCGTATCCGGGACGGTTGATCTGTTTAACCAACGGCAGATCTTTGATTCCTATACGGAAAAGACCGTCGGAGGAGACCTCGTCCTCGGAAAAGACTTTACCGAATATGTCAGCGGGAGCGTGAATTATACGTTGGAGACCTTGAATGTCACGGACCTGACTTCAAACGCCCCCGTACGAATTCAGGAGCAGGCCGGAAAGTCGGTGACCGGCAGCATCGGAGCGACCGTCGCGCGGGACACGCGGGACTTTTACTTCGATCCCAAGGAGGGAAATCGAACCGCACTGACGGGCCAGTTCGCCAACACGTATTTGGGCGGTAATAATAATTTTATAAAGACGATCCTGGATTCGGGCCAGTTTTTACCGTTTTACTGGGACACCGTCTTCTCCTTGCACGGCCGGTTCGGATACGCGCACGGGATGTACGGAACCGAGCTCCCGATTCCGGAACGTTTCTACGTCGGAGGAATAAATACCGTGCGCGGTTTTAAATTCGGACGGGCCGGCCCGGTCGATCCCGCGACCAACGAGGTCCTCGGCGGAAATAAGGAACTGGTCTTTAATTTCGAATACATCTTTCCTCTCGTGCCGGAGGCCAAGGTCAAGGGGGTGCTCTTCTTCGATGACGGGCGGGCCTTTGACGACAACGAGCCGATTCGGATCAGCGACCTGCGCAAGGGCACCGGAATCGAGCTGCGCTGGATTTCGCCGATCGGCCCCTTGCGTCTGGAATGGGGATACAATATCAGTCCACAGGGAAACGAGGCGCACAGCGTCGTGGAATTTACCATCGGAACGTTATTCTAGCTTATTGGGGAAAGGAGAGGAGCGATGCAACAATCGGAGTGGAGCGGACGGGCGATAGGATCCATTTTAGGTATAATTTTAATTTGGATTCTTCTTGCCGCGTCCCCGGTTCAATCGGCGGACTCGCTTAAGATCGGCTATGTGGACGCGCAAAAGGTTCTGGACGGCACCAAGGCCGGGAAAAAGGCCAAGGCGGACATGGAGGAATTTGTCAAAAGCCGTCAGAAAATCATCGATCTGGACGAGTCCGAGATCAAACAGCTCCAGGACGATTTGACCCGCCAGGCCGCGGTGTTGAGTCCCGAGGCCCGCAAAGAGAAGGAGGACGCCTTGCAACGCAAGGTGATGGAATATCAGAAGCGGGCGGGCGAGTTGAACAAGGAGGTCCAGGACAAGAAAAAAGAGGTGCTTGATAACTTCAACAAGGATCTGGAGGGCGTCGTAAAAAAAGTGGCCGAGCGGGACGGATACGCCTATATCATCGACCGGAATGCCGAAGGCGGCGTGTTGCTCTATGCCAAAGACTCCCTCGATTTGACGGGCGACGTGGTCAAGGAGTTTGAGAAAGCCTTTCCGTGATCCCCTCCGGTCGGCAGGATGAGGAACATGAAACCGGTATCCTTGAGAAAACTGGCGGAAACGATTGACGGACGCCTTCTGGGCGATCCCGACGTGCCGATTCACGGCGTGGCCGGGATCAAGGAGGCCCGGCCGGGCGAAATCACGTTTTTGGCCAATGCCAGGTATGCCTCCTTGTTGCCCGAGACCCGGGCGTCCGCCGTCATTTTATCCAAGCCCCATCCCGATGTTCCCTGCGCCCAGGTGATTGTCGAGGATCCGTACTATGCCTTCGCCCGAGTCGTTTCCGTCCTGGTGGAGCCGCCGGGCCGGGCGATCGGGGTGAGCCCGCTGGCGGCGATCGGAAAGGCGGTACGGCTGGGCCGGGACCTCTCGATCCATCCCTTCGTGACCCTCGGGGATCGGGCCGTGATCGGAGACCGCGTCGTGCTGTACCCCGGCGTTTTTATCGGCGAAGAAACCGAGATCGGCGACGACACGGTGATCCATGCCAATGTCAGTGTTCGGGAAAAGGTGATCATCGGCCGCCGGGTGATTATTCATAGCGGCACGGTGATCGGGAGCGACGGTTTTGGATTTGCCACGCACAAGGGCCGGCATCACAAGATTCCGCAGATCGGAACCGTGGTGATCGAGGACGATGTTGAGATCGGCGCCAACGTCGCCGTGGACCGGGCCGCGATGGGCAGGACCATGATCCGAAGGGGAACAAAGATCGACAATCTGGTTCAGATCGCGCATAATGTGACGGTGGGCGAGGATTGTTTGCTCGTGTCGCAGGTGGGAATTTCGGGAAGCACGGTCATCGGCCATCATGTGACCTTGGCCGGGCAAACCGGCGTGGCCGGGCATCTGACCGTCGGGGACAACGTCGTGGCCGGCGGAAGGACGGGGGTGACGAAAGACGTCGCTTCGAATCAGGTCGTTTCGGGCTATCCGGCGTTGCCGCATCGGGAATGGCTCGCGGCGCAGGCCACGTTCCCGCAGCTTCCCGAACTTCGGAAGCGGATCAAGGAATTGGAGACGAAGCTGGAGCGTCTTGAAAAACAGAGGGGCGGCGAACCCCCGGAGCGGAGCGGACGATGATCAAGGCAAGCGAGATTCTGGAAATCCTTCCCCACCGATATCCGTTTTTGCTCGTCGATCGGATCGAGGAGATCGAGATCGGCAAGCGGATCGTGGGCATCAAGAACGTGACGATCGGCGAGCCGTACTTCCAGGGCCATTTTCCGGATCGCCCGATCATGCCGGGAGTTCTGATTATCGAGGCGATGGCCCAGGTCGGCGGGGTGTTGGCCTTCAAATCCAGCCAGGATCCGAAGAAAAAACTGGTCTACTTTTTGGGGATTGAAAAGGCCAAGTTTCGAAAACCGGTCTTGCCCGGGGATCAACTGCGGTTTGAGTTGACGGTGGCGCAGAGTCGTCCGCCGTACTGGAAGCTCAAGGGGACCGCCCATGTGGAGAAGACCCTCGTCTGCGAAGCGGACCTGACGGCCATGTTGGCGGACGACGGGGAGGGAGGATCGACCCGGTGACGCGAATTCATTCGACGGCGCTGATTCATCCGAAGGCCCGAATCGACGACGACGTCGAGATCGGCCCCTTCTGCGTGATCGGCGAAAACGTTCAACTGCACCGGGGGGTTCAGGTCGCCTCGCATGTCGTGATCGAGGGTTGGACCGAAATCGGCGAGGGGTGTCGCATCTTCCAGTTTGCGTCCATCGGGGCCGTTCCCCAGGACCTGAAGTTTAGAGGTGAAAAATCTCATGTGGTGATCGGAAAGCAGAATACGATACGGGAATACGTCACCGTGCACCGCGGGACGGAGCCCGGGGGCGGGGTCACGAGAATCGGCGACCACAACCTCTTGATGGCCTACGTGCATGTCGCGCACGATTGCCAGATCGGGAACCGGGTCATCCTCGCCAACGCGGCGACCCTGGCGGGACATATCGTCGTTCAGGATAATGCGGTCATTGGCGGGGTGACGGGTCTGCACCAGTTTGTTCGCATCGGCCGTCACGCGATTATCGGGGGCTGCTCGGCGATCGCGCAGGATATCCCTCCGTTTGTATCGGCCGTGGGAAACCGGGCCAAGCTGTACGGCCTGAACACCGTCGGTTTGAAACGCCACGGATTCAGCGACGAGCAGGTGACCTCGCTCAAAACGGCCTACAAAATTCTGTTTCGATCGAAGCTATCGATGAAGGAATCCGTGGAGAAGATACGGAATGAACTCTCGGGGTCTCCGGAGGCCCAGGAGATGGCCACCTTTGTTGAAAGCTCCGAGCGGGGAGTTTGCCGGTGAAGACCTTGGGAATCATCGCCGGCAGCGGGACCTTTCCCTTGACGGTGGCCCGGGCGGCCCGGCAGGAAGGCTATCGCGTCGTCGCGGTCGCACACGAGGGTGAAACCCACCCGGATCTGGCCGCTCAAGTTGACGAGTTGACCTGGATCTATGTGGGCGAGTTGAATAAATTGATCGCCGCGTTCAAAAAAGCCGGTGTGGCCGAGGCGGTCATGGCGGGAGGGATCAAGAAGGTCCGGCTGTTTGGAAACGCCCGGCCCGACCTGCGCACCCTGGCCTTGCTGGCCCGGGTCGGGATTAAAAAGGACGACAGCCTCCTTCGCGCCGTCGCGGACGAGTTGGCCTCGGAGGGAATCCGGATCCGTTCGGCGACGGAAATGTTGACCGGCATCCTGATGCCCAAGGGGCTGTTGACGGAACGCTCCCTGACCGCGAGCGAGGAACAGGATGCGGAGTTCGGCTGGTCTCTGGCGAAGGAGATGGGCCGCTTGGACGTCGGACAATGCGTGGTGGTGAAGGACCGGACCGTCCTGGCTGTGGAAGCGATCGAGGGAACGGATGAGACCATCCGGCGCGGTGGACGCCATGGAGGGAAGGGGGCCGTCGTGGTGAAAGTGAGGAAACCCCAGCAGGATATCCGCTTTGATCTTCCGACGGTGGGACCGGTAACGGTCGATGTCATGGCCGAGATCGGGGCGGCGGTTCTGGTTCTGGAGGCCGGATGCACCATCCTGCTGGACAAAACCCTTCTTTTGGAAAAGGCTCGGGCGGCAGGCATTTCTGTCCTGGGCCGCTAAACCATGGCGATCGATGGAATTACCAGAGAGAATCTCCTCCAGCGATGCCTCAAACCGCTCCGATCCGCCAAACCCTGGCAGCCCGAGATTCTTTTGGTGCGGGGGGACGCGGGGCCGATCGTCGTGAAGGATTACAAAACCCGGCCGTTTCTCTATCGGTTTTTTGTGGGGCTTCCTTCCACATGGAATGAAGCCCGCATGTACCGGAAGCTGGCGGGCCTAGGGGGCATCCCGCGTTTTTACGGAAAGCTGGACCGCTATGCCCTGGCCATGGAGTACATCGAGGGTCGAAACGCATCCACGTATAAAACCGGCCAGCTGCCCCATGATTTTTTTCATAGCCTGAAACGGATCATCGACTCGGTCCACGAGCGGAATATCGTTCTGTGCGATCTGAGAAACAGGAAGAATATTTTGATTTCAAACAACGGCGAACCGTATTTGATCGACTTCTGCACGGCGTTTGAGCGGGGAAGGCGCTGGAGTTTTCTCCGGAACGGACTTCACCGGATCTTCACCCAGGATGATTACCTTGGACTGGCCAAACTCAAACGTCATCTGGCGCCGGAACTCCTGACCGCGGAGGAAGCCGATCGACTCGACCGGGGTCTGTTCCTGCAGCATGAAGCCGTCGCCGTCCGAAATTTCTGTGTGCGGTGGTTGAAACAGTTGGTGAGCAAATAGGAACCGATCGGGAGAAGGGCGGCCCATCGATGTCGCAACGTACGATTCTCATCGTTACCGGAGAGGCCTCGGGCGATCTGCACGGCGCGGAACTGGCGCGAGCCCTTCTTCAACAACAACCGGATTTACGCCTCCTCGGCATGGGAGGAGCCCGGATGAAGGTGGCCGGGGTGGAACTCATTTTCGACAACCGGCAACTGGGTGTGATGGGTCTGATCGAGGTCCTTCAGAGATGGCGGTCGGTTCTCCGGGCCTTCGAGACGGTCGAGGAGGTTCTTTTGCATCGGGGCGTCGATCTGGTCGTCCTGATCGATTCCCCGGATTTCAATCTACGGGTCGCCCGGTTGGCCAAGCGGATGAAAATTCCGGCCGTCTACTACATCGGTCCCAAGGTATGGGCTTGGAGGGCGGGTCGTCTCAAAACGGTCAAAAAATGGGTCGACCGGATGTTGGTGATTTTTCCGTTTGAAGAGCCCTTGTACCGGGATGCCGGGGTGCCCTGCGAATTTGTCGGCCATCCGCTGTTGGATGAAATTCCCAACACCCTCGACCGCCACGGCTTGCGTCGCCGGTACGAAATTCCGGATGACGCCGTGGTCGTGGCCCTGTTGCCCGGCAGCCGCTGGATGGAAATCAATCGCCTCCTGGACGTCATGACGGAGGCCCTTCGGCGGGTCCGAGAGGATCTGCCGTCGGTGGTCGGGATCATGCCGGTGGCGTCGTCCTTATCGATGGCCGAAATTCGTCAGAAGCTGTCCGCACGAGCCGACGACCTGAGGCTGGTGGCCGGGGATGCCCCCCAGGTCCTCGCCTGTTCCGATTTTGCGGTCGTCGCCTCCGGGACCGCGACCCTCGAAGCGGCCATTGTGGGAACCCCGATGGTCGTTGTGTATAAAGTGACTCCCCTGACCATGCTCCTGGCCCGATTGCTGGTGAAGATTCGGTCGTCCGGACTGGTGAACATCCTTGCGGGTCGGGTGGTGGCTCCGGAACTGCTTCAATCGAATGCGACCCCGCAAAAAATCGCGGCGGTGGTTCTGGATCACCTGAGGAATCCGGACAAGATGCAGGAGCAAAAGAAATCGCTGGAAGAAGTCCGGGAGAAATTAGGCCTGCCGGGCGCCGCCCATCGTGCGGCCGCGGGTATTCTGAAAATTCTGTCCCAAACCGCACGGACGGTCACGGTATGAAGATGGTTCGCCGGTTGTTCGGTTATCTCAAACCCTATTGGAAGAGCCTGGTCGGCGCCACGGTCTGCGCCGGGGTCGTGGCCCTTCTGACGGCCTCCTACGCCTGGATGGTGAAGCCGATCATCGACGAGATCTTTATTAAGAATCGGTGGGACCTGCTGGTCTGGATCATCCCGGCCATCGTTGCCGTGGGCATTACCAAGGGAGGGTTTAATTACGCCCGGTCTTATTTGATGCGCTATGCCGGGAACCGCGCCATCGCGGCCATTCGACTCGATTTGTTCCAGAAACTGATCCGGATGCCGATCGGATTCTTCAGCCATCAACGGACCGGCCACCTGATGTCCTTGATCGTCAGCGACGCCGGAATGGTCCAGCAGGTGATTGCGACCGTGATCCGCGATCTGTTCCAGCAGTCGCTTACCATGATCTCGCTTGTGGGGGTTCTCTTCTACCTGAATTGGCGGCTGGCGCTGGCCGCGATCGTTGTGGTTCCGTTCTCGACCTATCCCATGAGCCGGATCGGAAAACGGATCCGGCGGATCGCTCATTCCGGCCAGGAGAAGATCGCGGAGTTGTCGACGTTGCTGAACGAAACCCTGTCCGGGGTCCGCTTGATCAAGGCGTTCGGATCCGAGCCGTTTGAAATCGACCGGTTTGACCGCAAGAATCAGGAGTATTTTCAGAAGACGATGAAAACCACGCGTCTCTCCGAGCTGGTGCCGGGGATCATGGAAGGGGCCGGGGCGGTCGCCGCGGCCCTGATCATCGGTGTCGGCGCCTACGAGGTCCGGATGGGGAGGATGACGCCGGGCGGTTTCTTTTCGTTTCTGGGCGCGAGCTGGCTCATGTACGCGCCCGTTCGTCACCTGGCGGCTACCTCGACGATGATCCAGCAGACCATCGCGGCGATCGACCGGATTTTTTGGATGCTGGATCAACCCAGCGAGCAGATCAAGGATCAGGGAAAACAGGTCCTGCAGCCGGTGAAACGGGAGATCACGTTCGAACGCCTCTCTTTTTATTATGAGGGAATGGAGGAAGCGGCCCTTCGGGAGATCGACCTGACGGTCACGGCGGGAGAAGTCGTGGCCTTGGTCGGGAGCTCCGGTTCGGGGAAGACGACCTTGATGAATCTCCTGCTTCGTTTCTATGATCCGACCGAGGGCGTGATCCGCATTGACGGGACGGACCTTCGCGACGTGACCCTGGAGTCCCTCCGTAAACAGATCGGCCTGGTCGCCCAGGAAACCATTCTTTTCGACGATACGGTGGCGCGAAACATCGCGTACGGACTGGGACCGGTCGATCCCAAGCGGGTCATCGAGGCGGCGCGGGCGGCCTACGCGCACGAATTCATCCAGCGCCTGCCCCAGGGATACGACACGATGATCGGGGAGCGCGGGGTCCGGCTCTCCGGCGGACAACGTCAGCGATTGGCGGTTGCGAGGGCGATCTTGAGGGATTCGCCCATCCTGATTCTGGACGAGGCGACCTCGTCGCTCGATTCGGAGTCCGAGATGTACATCCAGAAGGCCCTGGCGAATCTGCTCAAAAACCGGACAACGTTCGTGATCGCCCACCGTCTCTCGACCGTCCAGAACGCCAGCCGCATCGTCGTCGTCGAGCAGGGACGGATCGTTGAAATCGGCCGGCACCAGGACCTCCTCCTGCGGGGCGGCGTTTACAAGAAACTCTATCAACTGCAGTTCCGGGAGCAGTATGCGGAAACGCTTTGACGGGATCCTGCTCCGATTGATTCCGTGGCTGGGATACGGGGTGATCCGCGGGCTTCGATGGACGATGCGGATCAAAACCCTGAATGGCGGAATGACCGACGCGCTCTGGAATGAAGGCCGGAATTTCATCGTCGCCTTCTGGCACGGCCGGCAACTGATGGTGCCGTACGCCTACAAAGGTAAGCGGGGCACGGTCCTGATCAGCCAGCATCGGGACGGCGAACTGATCGCCCGAACGGTCGCTTATTTCGGGTTTCATGCCGTCCGGGGTTCCACGACTCGCGGCGGGGCCAGGGCCCTGCGCCGACTGGTCCAGTCGGCCCGTTCGGGAAACGACGTCGGCGTCACCCCGGACGGACCCCGCGGACCGAGGCAGACGGTTCAACCGGGCGTGGTGGAACTGGCGAAGCTGACGGGGTTGCCGATATTCCCGTTGACCTTCAGCGCCTCTAAAAAAAAATCCTTCAGACCTGGGATGGCTTTCTGATTCCGTGTCCGTTCAGCCGCGGGGTCTTTATCTGGGGGGATCCCGTCCGGGTGCCCGACGACGCCGACCGGGAGATGCTGGAGGAAAAGCGCAAAGAGCTGGAAAAACGGCTTCAGGATATTACGGAGAAAGCGGATCAAATTTGGGAGTCGTCTTCTACAACCTCGTTTTGATATTGAGCCTGCCGCTTATCCTTCCCTTTTTTGTTTATTTGATGATCACCCGATCCGAGTATCGGACCGGACTGGCCGAGCGGCTCGGAAGCTGGCCCGGGTCTTGGGACCGACCCGAAAAGGCCCGTTCGAGGATTTGGGTTCATGCGGCCTCCGTCGGGGAGTGTCTTGCGGTGCTGCCGATGATCGAACGGTTTCTTGCGGACCGGCCGGAATGGGACCTGGTCTTCTCGGTGATGACCCCGGCCGGGCGGAGGTTGATCGAACAGCGGCTGGGAGACCGGGTGCGCGCTCGATTCTTCCCGATGGATTTTCCGGGGCTGGCCGGGCGCCTCCTCCGCCGCGTGGCCCCCGATCTGATTCTATTGGCCGAGACCGAATTGTGGCCCAACTTTCTTCGGTCCGCAACCCAATGCGATATACCCGTTCTCCTGGTCAACGGTCGAATTTCTCCGCGGTCATACCGTCGCTACCGGGCGATCCGGTGGCTGTTCCGCGAGACACTCCGGAAAATCCGGATCTTCGGAATGCAGTCGGCCCAGGATGCTCAGCGAATCATCGACCTGGGCGCCCCTCCCGAACGGGTCCGGGTTCTGGGAAATCTCAAGTTTGACCAGGCGGCGGTCCCGCTGTCGGAAACGGAGCGACAGCGACTTCTCGGGCGCTTGGGCTGGCATGCGGACGATAAAATTCTCGTGGCCGGGAGCACCCACGAAAAGGAGGAAGAATATGTTTTGAACGCCTTCCTTCGGATCCGGGAGGGAGTGCCGAACCTCCGGCTGATCCTGGCGCCGAGGCATCTCAATCGGTTGCCGGGCCTGGCCGGGCTGCTCGCCCGCTGTGAAAAAGAAGGCGTCCGACACTCACGGTATTCCGATCTGGATCGGGGATCGTCCGAGGCCAAGGCCGATATCCTGCTCGTGGATACCATGGGCCAGTTGGGACGCCTGTACGGATTGGGGACCGTGGTCTTTGTGGGAGGCAGTCTGGTGCCGGTGGGAGGCCATAATCTTATGGAGCCGGCGGCGCTCGGGAGGCCGGTGCTGTTCGGACCGTTCTTCCAGCATGTCCAGGAAACGGCCGATCTGTTGCTGGCCTCCGGGGGCGGCCGAATGGTTCATGATGTCGGGGAACTGGTCCGTGAAGTTCGGGTCCTGCTGACCGAGACCGCCCGACGGCGGACGATGGAGCGTCTCGCCCGTGATACGGTGCGCGGCCATCAAGGGGCCTCCGCCCGGGCCTTTGTCATGGTGGAAGAGGAGTTGAAGAAACGTCTCGGCGGTCCCATTTCGAGGCGGGATTTTCGTAGCGCCCTTGAACGCTGGTTTAAAGAACGGATGCTGGCCTCAAAAGGCGGCGCGCTCACCTCCCTGGCCGCCGCGGGATTGCGCGGGGCTTCCATCCTTTATCAAGCGTGGCAGGAGATTCGGACGGCGGCCTACTCGCTCGGGCTGCTGCGATCCGTCCGGGTGGCGGGGCCGGTCATCAGCGTAGGCAATCTCACCCTTGGCGGAACCGGAAAGACGCCCACGGTCATGGCCGTCAGCCGGCTTCTGGCGGCCCAGGGGCATCGCCCCGCCGTCCTTTCCCGGGGCTACGGAGGACGCATCGGAAGGGCGATTCGGGTGGCGTCGGCTTCCTCCGGCATCGCACCCGGACCGGAGGATGTGGGGGATGAACCCTCCCTGATGGCCGATCGGCTTCGGGGAGTGCCCGTGGTGGTTTCATCCGACCGTGTCGCCGCGGCCCGTTACGCTCTCGAAACTCTTCAAACGGACGTTTTGGTCTTGGATGACGGCTACCAACATCTCCGTTTGAAGAGGGACCTGAATCTCCTCGTGGTGGATGCGGTCGAGCCCTTCGGCAACGGCCATGTTTTTCCCCGGGGAACGCTTCGGGAATCGGTCGGGCACCTGGGCCGGGCGGACGCCGTTTTGTTGACCCACGTGGACCATCCGGACGAAACGGCCGAACTGCAAAAATTCATACGACGATACCGCTCCGATCTGCCAATTTTCACCAGCCGGCACCGGATTGTTGAGCTCGTCCCCTTGGGCGGCGGTTCCTCCTGGCCCTTCGAAAAGATCAAGGGGTTGCGGCTGGTCGCCGTGGCGGGGATCGGCCAGCCGGACCGGTTCGTCAGGATGCTTCAAGCGGCGGGAGCGGATGTCGCCGCGGTCTTCCTGTATCCGGACCATTACCGGTATCGCCGGGAGGATGTGGAGGCGATCGAGACCGAGGCCGGGCGAAGGGAGGCCCCCGCGATTGTGACGACCGAAAAAGATGCGGTTCGAATCCGAAAGATTGGCCGTCCGATGAAGGCCTGGCGCGCGGGCCGCTTGGAACTGGTCATCGACCAGTCCGAGGCCTTCCAATCGATGCTGAGGAGGGTTTTTCGGTGAAGGCGGCGAAGCGGAAAAATCATCCGTGGCGCGATCGGTTGGAATACGGTCTGGTGATGGGGGTCTACGGTCTCTGCCGCCTCCTGCCCCGGTCCTGGGCTCCGCCCCTTGGCTCGCTTCTGGGCCTAGCGGCCTACTATCTGATTCCGCGCCGCCGACGAATCGCCCTCGACAATCTCCGTCGGGCCTTCGGGGCGTCCGAATTGGATCCTCGGGCGGTCGCTCGCGAGGCCTACCGGTCGTTGGGAAGGAATTTGATGGAGCTCCTGGTGGCGATGGATCAGGACCGGCCGGAGATTCTTCGCGGCGTTCGGATCGAGGGCCGTTCCCACATGGAAGAGGCGTTCCGGGAGGGCCGGGGGGTCATTTTTCTGGCATCCCATTACGGGAACTGGGAGCTGATGAACCTGGTCAATTCCGCGACCGGCGTCCCGACGCATGTCGTGGCCCGTGTGCTGGACAATCCCCGGCTCAACCGCATGATCAACCGGCAGCGGGAGCGGTTCGGGGCCGTCGTCATCAACAGCAAGGACCCCTCTTCGGTACGACAGATTCTATCCGCGCTCCATCAGAAAAAAGCGGTCGCGTTCCTGATCGATCAGAACGTCGTCGGAAACCGCGGTGTTTATGTTGATTTTTTCGGGCGCCTGGCCTATACTCATAAAGTTGTGGCCTTGATGGCCATCAAGACCGGGGCCCCCGTGATCCCAAGCTTCATGCATCGGGTGGAGGGGGGAGGCCATCGCCTCGTTTACGGGAAAGCGTTGCCGCTCCTCAAGACCGGGAATCGTGATCACGATGTGTGGATCAACACCCAGATCATGACCCGAGCGGTCGAGGACGCGGTTCGACAGCACCCGGAGCAGTGGCTCTGGATGCATGACCGATGGAGAAAGCAGCCGGCGGTCGGGACCGAGGCCGTTTTCCTGGACCGGGATGGAACCATCAGCCGGGAGGTGGGTTACATCCATAATGTGGACCATCTGCAACTGCTGCCGAATTCCGCCCGGGCCATTCGAAGGCTCAAACGGTGCGGGATGAAGGTCTTCGTGGTGACGAATCAGTCCGGCGTGGCGCGCGGTTACTATTCGGAAGAGCATGTCCGTCGGGTCAACGCCCGACTGGTCGATCTCCTCAAGGCGGAGGGGGCGGAGCTGGACGGGGTCTATTACTGCCCGCATCATCCCACGGAGGGTCAGGGGGCCTACACGCAGTCCTGCGGCTGTCGGAAGCCCGAGCCGGGCCTGCTGTATCAGGCGGCGGCCGGCGGGCCGATCGACTTCCGCCGCTCCTATGTCGTGGGGGATAAACTGACCGATGTGGAAATGGCGCATCGGGTCGGCGCCAAAGGGATCATGGTCCTGACGGGATACGGGTCGGAGGAGCTGGGACGAACCGCCGGCCACGGACCGCGACCGGACAAGGTCGTCCCCGATTTAGAGAAGGCGGTGGAATGGATTGTATCTCAGCGTGAGACGGACGAGGGCGACGACCCCCGAACCGGCACGGACTCCTGAAAACCACGGAGGGGATTCCTTTCGATGGATACGCGGCGCCTCAAGAAAATCGTCGAGCAGTTTGCGGGAAAAAAGATCATGGTCCTCGGCGATTTTGTCGCGGATGAGTATATCCTGGGTAAGACCTCGCGGATCTCCAGGGAGGCGCCCGTCCTGATTTTGCAGTACCTCTCGCGACAGGTCGTGTTGGGCGGTGCGGGCAATGCCACGAACAATCTGGCCGCTCTCGGCGCCACCGTTGTCCCGGTGGGGGTCGTGGGCGATGACGAGACCGGCCGGGAGGTGACGCTTCAGCTCAAACGGCTGGGCATCGACACCGCCCTTCTTCGCGCCCAACGCGACCGCGTCACCACCACCAAGACGAGGATCATGGCCGGCGGCCGGCATCAGCATACGTCGCAGCAGCAGGTGGTCCGGATCGACCGGGGGGAGTTCGAACGGGTCTCGGAACAGAACGAGGCGGCTTTCCTGATGGCGTTGGACGAGGAAATCCCGTGCATGGATGCCCTGGTGATCTCGGACTATCAGTACGGGGTCCTGTCCCCCCGCGTGATCGAAAAAGTCAATCAGATTGCCGGCCGGGATTCGTGCATCATCACGGTCGATTCGCGATACCGGATGTTGTCCTTCCGGGGGGTGAGCGCGGTGACCCCCAACGAGCCGGAGGTGGAGGAGGCGCTCGGGATTCGATTGGGCGAGGAGGAAGCGGGGGTGCGGGCGGCCGGAGAGCAGATCCTGGAGCGGGTCCAAAGCCGGGCGGTATTGATTACCCGGGGCAGCAAGGGAATGGCGTTGATCGAGCGTGGCGGGAAGGCCGAATTAATTCCGATCTACGGTTCGGACGAGATTGCGGATGTGACGGGCGCGGGGGACACCGTGATTGCGATCTTCACCCTCGCCCTGGCCTGCGGAGCCACGCTCCTGGAGGCGGCCCAATTGGCCAACATCGGCGGGGGAATCGTCGTGATGAAACGAGGGACGGCGACGGTCGGTCGGGGAGAGCTGGAAGCGGCTCTAAAGAAGCCGCTGTGAGGCGATGAAGCCCGACCGTAAATTGAAAACCCTGCGGGGATTGACGCCGGTGGTCCGAAAGCTGAGGCGACAGGGAAAAAAAATCGTCTTCGCGAACGGATGCTTCGATCTTCTCCATGTGGGTCACGCTCGTTATTTGAAAGGGGCCAAGGCGTTGGGGGACGTGCTGATCGTGGGGATCAACGGGGACCGGTCGGTCCGCCGCCTCAAGGGAAGGGGCCGGCCGCTGATGCCGGAGGCGGCGCGCGCCGAGTTGATCGCGGGTTTCGAATGCACGGACCATGTTGTTATATTCCATGAACTCGACGCGCTGCGGCTTTTGGGCGCGCTCCGTCCGGATGTTCACGCCAAGGGCGGCGATTACACGACCGACACGGTTCCGGAGCGGGCCTTTGTGAGATCCTACGGGGGGCGCGTGGCCATCGTCGGCGGACCGAAGGTGCGATCCACCCGCGAAATCATCGAACAGGTGAAGCGATCTCCGAGGCGCGGCCAATGAACGGGAGGAAGACCATGGCGATCGACAAAGAACTTCTTGAAATCCTGGCCTGCCCCAAGTGCAAGGGGGATATCCGACTCAATGCCCGGGGCGATGGATTGATCTGCGACGCCTGCCGGCTGATGTACCCGATCAAGGAAGATATTCCGGTGATGTTGATCGAAGAAGCGGTAAAAATTGAGGGGCTGGGGAGGTCGTGAACACCCATTGCGAGCGCCATCCTCGCCCCTTAGGGCGGGGTTAGCGGGCAGAGTAGGAATGACAGGTTCATTTCATCTCGGGTCGAAGAATCCTCCCCCTTCGAGGGAGGGGTTCTTCAATTTTTTCGAGATCGTCCGGCAACACCGGATCGTTCTCAGCGGTGTCATCGGGGCTGTCCTGATTTATCTTTCCAGGCCGACCGTCGGCTCTTTATTGGCCGGCCTGCCGTTTGTGCTGGTGGGGGAAGCGATTCGGACCTGGTCGTCCGGTTATATCCGCAAGAACAAGGCGCTGGCCACCGACGGTCCCTACGCCCACACCCGAAACCCGCTCTATTTGGGCAGTTTCGGGATCGGGGTGGGATTCGTGGTGATGGGAAACAGCGTTTGGGTCCTGGTCATTTTCCTCTCGGCCTTCGGCCTGGTTTATTGGGGGGTGATCCGATCCGAGGAAGACTACCTGGCCCGGGTCTTCGGAGCCCGCTTTGAGGAATACGTCCGGACGGTGCCAAGATTTCTTCCGCGCTGGACCCGCTCGCCCTATGAGGCCGGCGGGTTTGATTGGGCCTTGGTGTGGAAACACCGGGAGTACCAGGCCTGGGCGGGCATCGCCGGAGGCGTGGCGATCCTCATCGTCAAGATACTGGCCCTGACATGAGCGACGGAGCGCACGCGGCCCCCCCGATATTGCTATGCTAAAGCTGACCGCGATCGTTCCCGTTTACAATGAAGAACAAAACCTGGAGGACTGTCTTCGGGGTTTGATCTGGGTGGATGAGATCCTCGTGGTGGATTCCTTCAGTCGCGACGGCACGCTTTCCATCGCCCGTCGTTACACCGACCGGATTCTCCAACACGAGTACGTCAATTCCGCCGCGCAGAAAAACTGGACGATTCCGCAGGCCCGGCATGACTGGGTTCTGATCGTGGACGCCGATGAACGGGTGACCGACGCCCTTCGGGACGAGATCCGGCGGGTGCTGGGCGCCGAGGGCGGGCCCCCAGACGACGGATATCGGATCCGGCGCCAGACCTATTTCTGGGGTAAACCGATCCGGTATTGCGGCTGGCAGAACGACCGGGTCCTTCGGCTCTTCAACCGTCACAAGGGCCGATACGAGGAGAAGGAGGTCCACGCGGATGTCGTGATCCAGGGGAAGACGGGGGATCTGAAATCGCCGCTGATTCATTATACCTACCGGGATTTCAAGCAATACTTCGGGAAATTCCATCGTTACACGGAATGGGGGGCGTTGGAGCTGCAGAAGCGCGGAAAGCGGGCTCGATGGTATCATCTCCTGCTGCATCCGGCCTTCCGGTTTCTGCGGATGTATATTTTTCAGCGTGGGTTCCTGGACGGCCTGCACGGTCTGGTGCTCTGCCTGCTGGCGGCCTTCAGCGTTTTCACCAAATATGCCAAGTTATGGGAAATGAACCAAAAAAAATCCTTGTGATCCAGACCGCTTTTCTCGGCGACGTGGTGCTGACCACGCCGCTCCTCCAGGCCCTCCGTGATCGGTTCCCCAAGGCCTATCTCGCCGTTCTCGTTATCCCCGGGACCCGGGATATCCTCGCCGGTCATCCCGGATTGGACGAGGTCCTGGTCTACGACAAGAAAGGCGGGGAGCGCGGCCTTCGCGGCTTTCGATCCATCGTGCGGCGGCTGGCGGAAAAACGCTTCGATGGCTGTCTGCTGCCGCATCGGTCCTTCCGGTCGGCGCTTCTGGCCTTCGCGGCCGGCATACCGATGCGGATCGGGTTTTATCAGTCGCCGGGTTGTTGGCTCTATTCGCGACGCGTCTGGCGGGATTCATCCCGTCATGAAGTTCGCCGAAACCTGCAGCTGTTGGGGCCTCTCTTCCCCGAGCGCTCCGCGGACCGGGCCCTCCCAAACGAGAGACTTTGGGTTGCGTCGGACACGGAGGACCGGGAATGGGCGCGTCGCTTTCTGGCCGAGCAGGGCATCGGTCCGGACGATTCCGTGATCGGAATCGCTCCCGGTTCCGTCTGGGCGACGAAGCGCTGGATCCCGGAAGGTTTCGCGGCCGTGGTCGACGGCCTGGCCGTCACGTACAAACGGAAGGTGGTGCTCCTGGGCTCCCGTGAGGACCGGGTGGTGGTCGATGAGATCATGAAGCGGTGCCGGGAGCACCCGATCGACCTTTCCGGACGAACGACGCTGCGGCAGCTCGCGGCCGTCCTCAAACGTTGCGAACTCTTGGTCACGAACGACAACGGCGCGATGCATGTCGGCGTGGCCCAGGATCTTCCGGTCGTCGCCATATTCGGTTCGACGACCTTGAGTCTCGGCTACGGGCCGTTCACGGATCGGGCCGAGGTGGTGGAACGCTCGCTCGATTGCCGTCCATGCGGTAGACACGGGTATTCGGAATGCCCGCGGGGCCATTTCAACTGCATGAGGAAAATCACGCCCGAAGAAGTGTTGAAGGCGGCGGAGAAAATGATGCAGAAAGCGTCACCGGAATTGTAGGGGCAGCCCTCTTTGCCTGCCCAGTTCTTTCGGGGATATGAGGGCGGACACGGGGGTCCGCCCCCACGGCGATGGAAAGAATCCTTATCATTAAATTAGGCGCGGTCGGCGATGTGATTCATACCCTTCCGGTGCTTGAGACGTTGCGGAATAGTTTCCCTAAGGCCCATATCGGATGGGCCGTGGAGGGGGCCGCCGCACCGGTTCTGAAGGGGAATCCGGCTTTGAGCGAGTTGATTCCGTTGGAACGGAAAAAGCTTCGCGGGGTGTCGGGTCTTGTCTATTTCAGGCGGTGGCTTCGATCGCTCCGGGAAAAAAAATTTGATACGGCACTCGATCCCCACAATTTGTTCAAAAGCGGCGTGATCGCCTACGGCAGCGGGGCGGCCCTCCGGATCGGATTCCAAAAATTCCGGGAGGGTAATTTTCTCTTCACGAATCGCCGGGTCCAGCCCGATCCACGGCATCGGCATGCGGTTGAGAAATATCTCTGCCTGCTCGAACCCCTCGGTATTCAGGAGACCCAATGGGTGGTCCGGTTTCCGTTGGGATGGGGCCCGCAGGATGAAGACCGGATCGGGCGGTTCTGGACGGCGGAGGGGTTCGATCGACCCGGAGTCGAACACGATGGGGTCGTCGCGATCAATCCCGGAGCCAGCTGGCCCAGCAAACGATGGATGCCGGAGCGCTACGCACGGGTCGCGGACCGCTTGGTAAAGGAGCACGGGATTCGAATTCTGATTTTGTGGGGGCCGGACGAGCGGCCCTTGGCCGAACGCATCGCCCGCTCGATGGGCGAGAAGGCCGTGATCGCCCCGGAGACGGATTTAAAACAGCTGACGGCCCTGATCAAGCGTTGCCGGTTGCTCGTCACCGGGGACACGGGACCGCTTCACATCGCCGCGGCCCTGGGGGTTCCGACCGTCTCCCTGTTCGGGCCGTCGGATCCGGATCGCAACGGGCCCTACGGCCGGGACCATGCGGTCGTCCGATCGCCGATCCCCCCCGCCACTCACTGGGAGAAGAAGGAGATCGGGGATCATTGGATGAGCGCGATCCCGGTCGAGGCCGTTCTCGAAGCGGCAAAGAAACGATTGGAACCGTAGGGGCAGGGCTTGCCCGACCCAAACCGGGCTCGGCCGGCGGCGCCCCTCCAAAATTAATGACATTACGCATCCTTCATCTTGATACCGAGCGCACCTGGCGGGGCGGGGAAGCCCAGCTTCTCCATTTGGCCCTGGGGCTGGCGCAGCGGGGCCATTACTGCATCGTGGCGGGTCAGCCCGACAGCCCGCTGCTTTCACGGGCGGCCGGGAAGGGATTAAGGACCGAGGCGGTCGCGATGCCTTCCGAATGGAGTCTGCCGGCCGTTTGGACGCTTTCGGAAATATTGAAACGGGAGAGGATCCAGGTGATCCACATGCATACCTCGCACGCCTGTACCTTGGGGGGGTGGGCCGCGCGCCTGGCCGGGGTACCGGCCCGCATTATCTCCCGGCGGGTGGATTTCTCGGTGCGGTCCAATCCCCTCCGGAAAATGAAATACCAATGGGGGGTGGATCGAATCCTGGCGATTTCGGAAGGCGTCCGAAACGTCCTGTTGGCCGACGGCCTGGATCCGAACCGCATCGAGGTGGTCCGCAGCGGAATCGACCCTCGGCCGTTCGATCCCGACTATCCGCCCGGGGAGGCCCGCCGGGAACTCGGAATCCCGGAGGGGTCTCCCGTGATCGGATGCGTGGCCCATTTCGCGGATCACAAGGGTCACCGTTATTTGATCGAGGCCGCCGTCCGCGTCGCCGCCGCGGTGCCCGACGTGCGCTTCCTCCTGGTCGGTGAGGGGGAACTTCGCCCGGCGATCGAACTTCAGATCAAGGACCTCGGGCTGGAAAGGCACGTCGTGTTAACCGGTTTTCGTAACGATGTGCCGAGGCTGTTGGCGGCGATGGATATCGTCGTATTATCCTCCCATCTGGAAGGACTGGGCACGTCTCTGTTGGACGCGATGGCGATGGCCCGGCCGGTCGTCGCGACTCGGGTGGGCGGGATCCCGGAAATGGTCGAGGACGGCCTGAACGGACGTCTCGTGCCCCCGCGCGATCCGGCGGCGCTGGCGGAGGCCTTGATCATGCTGATCAACCGGCCGGAAGAGCGAAAGCGGCTCGGTCGGGCCGGCCGGACCCGGATGCTTCAAACGTTTTCGGCCGAAGCGATGGTCGCGGCGACGGAGGCGGTCTACCGAAAGGTCCTGGATTCGAAGGGGATCAAAGGCTAGAAGGAAATTTCGATGTGCCGGATGGCCGGATATTGGGATCATCATTATAAAGGTCAATACGAAATGGCCGAGACCGTCATCCGCATGAGGGATACCTTGACTCACGGCGGACCCGATGATGCCGGTCACTGGACCGATCCGGATCGAGGGTTGGCGTTCGGGCACCGCCGCTTGTCCATCATCGATCTTTCGGCCTCGGGCCACCAGCCCATGCGCTTCCGCGAGACGGTTCTCGTCTATAACGGCGAGGTGTACAACTATTCCGAGATTCGGGCGGACCTCGAGCGGGCGGGATACGTCTTCGATTCCGGCTCCGACACCGAGGTGATTCTCAAAGCCTATGATCGCTGGGGGACGGATTGTCTTCAGCGGTTCAGGGGCATGTGGGCCTTTGCGCTCTGGGACGGCCGGACGGAGTCGTTGCTCCTGTGCCGCGACCGGGTCGGCGTCAAACCGCTGTACTGGTATTATAAGGACGGCCTCCTGATTTTTGGGTCCGAGCTGAAGGCGTTTCACAAACATCCCGGTTTCTCGAAAGACCTCGACCGTCGCGCCGCCCAACTCTATTTCCAGTACGGTTATATCCCGGCGCCGCACGCGATTTTCCGGAATGTCCGGAAGGTCCGGCCCGGCCATTTCCTGACGGCGGACCGGACCGGCGCGATTCGGGAAACGGCCTACTGGAACGTCCGGGAGAGCTATGTCCGGGGATTTTCGGAGGAGGGGCGTCGCCGCTGGAATCGGAAAACGGAGAAAGAGATCGAGGATGAGCTGGAGAAGGAGCTGATCGAATCCTTCAAACTTCGCCTGGTTTCGGATGTACCGGTCGGTATATTCCTGAGCGGTGGAATCGACAGCTCGGCCGTGGCGGCCCTGCTTCAGGCCCAGTCGGGACAGCGACTCAAGACCTTTACGATAGGCTTTTACGGAAAAAAGAGCTATGACGAGGCCCCGTGGGCCGGAAAAATCGCCGCTCATCTCGGAACCGACCATGTCGAGCATTATTTCGAGCCGAAGGAAGTGGCCGGGATCCTGGAAAAGGTGCCCCTTCTCTATGACGAACCCTTCGGGGACAGCTCGGCCCTGCCGACGTCTCTGGTCGCGACCGTGGCCCGACGCCACGTGAAGGTGGCCTTGTCGGCCGACGGCGGGGACGAACTCTTTCAGGGCTACCGTTTCTATCGTCAGGCTTTTCCGGCCTGGACGCATCCCCTGATCCGCTGGCTATCCGGCGTCCGCTCGAAACGGATCATACTGGGGCCGTTCGAAAAGAAATTCCAAGCCGAGCGGGTAACCGCCTTTTATCCTTCCCGTCTTCGCCGGGCGCTCGCCCTCCTCCGGGAGGTGGATTTCCGGGACGGCTGGGACGTTCCGAGCGGGTTGATGTACTGTGATTTCATCGGCTATTTGCCGGACGATATTTTGGTCAAAGTGGACCGGGCCACGATGGGCGTCGCGTTGGAAGGCCGGGAGCCTTTTCTTGACCATCGCTTGGTCGAGTACGTGACCCAGATGCCGGTCGAGTACAAATTTCGGAACGGTGTGGCGAAATATCTCCTGAAAAAGATCCTGTACCGCTATATCCCCGAGCCGCTTCTGCGGCGGCCCAAACACGGTTTCAGCATCCCGCTGGATGATCCGGAATACCGCGGGAAGCTCGAGGCCTTGTTCGATCATTACCTGTCCGAGGAACGGCTGAGGGGAACCGATCTGATCGACACCGGACTCGTCCGAGGGCTTTTAGATCGGTGGAAGGCGGGACGCATCCGCCATGACCGCTTGTGGTACATCCTGTGTTTTCAGATCTGGGCCGATGCGTATCTGTTATAGGGGCTTGCGTCGCCCCCTCCATCCACCTAAGGTGGAATGGAGCCTCCCCCTCACGCTCGCCGTGCTCGCTGGGGGGATTTGCGAATCCGACGGTTCCAACAAATCCTGAATATTTCGGAAGGGGAGAGATTGGTTGAGTTTGAGTTGATCGAAGAGGATAAACCGTTCCGGGATCTGGCACCCGGATGGATCGATCTGCACCGCGCCGCGGTCCATCCCACGCCGTTCATGAGCTGGGAATGGGCGTCGAGCTGGTGGGACTTCTTCGGCTCCGGAAAACTCCACGTCGTTGCATTCCGACGGGGCGGGCGCCTTTCGGGACTCGCTCCGCTCTACCGCTGCGACGGCCCGTGGGGGATGTCGACGCTACGGCAGATCGGGGCGGGACAATCCGATTATCTGGATTTTCTCGTCGGACCCGAAGCCGGCGAAAAGGGGTACGGCGATCTGGTTCTTTCCGTTCTCGCCTCGGGCGACGCCGACCTGGTTTGGCTGGAACAGGTCCCGCCCGACCGCTTGGCGACCCTTCGGGACCGGGGCCGCTCGACCGGATCGTATTTCCAGGTGAAAGAGCGGGGGCATTGCTACATCGCCGAACTTCCGTCGCGGTGGGAGGAGTATCTTTCCGGCCTGGGGAGCAACGAGCGGTATAACATCGGCCGCAGGAGCCGCACCTTGGAAAAGCAACACGGCGTTGTGTTCCATCGCTACGATAAACCGGGAGAGGACCTGGATCGAAAAATGGACGATTTCTTCGATCTGATGATCCGTCGGCTGACGATGCGCGGACGGGTCCTGGCCGCGGACGAGACGGTCTCGCGGGGCTTCCACAAAAGCATCGCACAGCGCTTCGCCGCGCAGGGGTGGCTCAATCTCAGTACGCTGGAGAAGGACGGCCGGATGATCGCCGGCCTGCTTTCGTTTGAATACGGCGGAACGCTTTTCTACTATCATTCCGGCTTCGATCCGGCCTGGGCCAAATTCAGCGTCGGCATGGTTCTGATGGCCAAATGCATCGAGGATGGAATCGGTCGCGGTCTTCGTCAATTCGATTTCATGCGGGGTCGCGCCGCTTATAAGATGAAGTGGAAGGTGAAAGAGCGAAGCTTCTTTCGCGTCGTCATCGCCCGGTCGATGGGCGGCTATCTTAAGTTCCTCGGCCACGGAGTGGCCTCTCGCCTTCAAAAGAATATCGGCCGCTGGGCCGGCGCCCGGGGCGGGGGCCGCGACCGGTCGGAAGCGGTCCCTTCGGCCGTAAGGGGGCCGCGCATATGAGTTCCGATCGGGCCGTCAAATACATCCGTCGTCTGCTCCGACCCCGGAGATGGGTTCGGAATGCCCTGGTGTACTTCTGGCATGCCGACGGAATCCGGAATAAGGCCAAGCTGGTCGGCTATTCCCTGATCCATGTCCTGCGAAAAGGCGGCCTTCAAACCCCTCCGGCATCCGAATGGACAATCCGGCTCAAGGGTCTCGAAATTCATTTTGCTCCGAACCTCGGGGAGTTGATCACCTACAAGGAGATCTTTGTGAGCCGGGTCTATCAACGGCTTCCGGACTTTCGCCCGACGGGATACGCGGTGGTATTCGACGTCGGCGCCAACATCGGATTTTACACGCTTCAGGCAGCGGCGTCGCTGGCCGGGGGAACGATCTACGCCTTTGAACCGAACCCCGAAGCCTATTCGAAGTTGGTGGAAAATGTCGGGGCCAATCGCGCGAAGAATGTTCATCTGTTGCCTTACGCGGTGGGTTCAAAACAGGGCCGGGTTTGGTTGCGACGTGCCGAACGAACGGGCCTGGGTAGCGTGGAGGAGTCGCCCGCGGAGACGGGTAACTCGCGGGTGGAGGTGGAGATGGTCACGCTGGACGGCATGGTCGAGAAGCATTCCGTCACACGAATCGACTTGATGAAGATCGACGTGGAGGGCCACGAGGAAGCCGTGCTGGCGGGAGGGGAGCGGGCGCTCGGCATGACCCGAAGAATCGTGATGGAATACCACGGCCCGGAGATCCTCGAACGCGTCCGGAAATTTCTTCCGGATCGGGGTTTCCGGGAGGTACTGGAATACCGGGGCCATGTCTATTTCGTGAATAGGCGTCCGGTCGGGGGCTGATGAAGATCGCCATGCTCACCAAGCATTTTAACTTCCGGAACGGATCGAGCCGTTCGGTCCATGAGGTGGCGGTTCGACTGACGGCCCGCGGTCACGAGGTCCATATTTTTTGCAACCGGAGGCCGGATTCGTATCCCCCGAGGCCCGTTCTGCGGCATGTTCCGACGCTGCCCCTGGGATCATGGGCCCGGACCTTGACCTTCGATTGGGGATGCCGTCGCAGGATTCATGCCGAACCCTTCGATATCGTCCACGGGCATGGGAACACCATCGAACAGGATGTGGTAACCGTCCGCATCTGCCGCAAGGCCAACCGGGTGGCCCGGGGTCTTTCCCTCTCTCGGTGGGACCCTCATCTTTGGATGGAGTCCCGCCAATTGTCGAATCCAAGGCTCAAACGAATCATTGCCCTATCCGGGATGGTCAAGAAGGACCTTCAGCGTTACTACGGAATCGCATCCGGGAGGATCGTGACCATCCCCAACGGGGTCGACGCGGCCCGTTTCCACCCGAACCTCGGGGCCGTTCACCGCGACCGGGTCCGGACCGCCCTCGGCCTTTCGAAGGAAGATTTTGCGGTCCTGTTCATCGCCTCTGGCAATTATGTCAACCGCGGACTGTTGAACGTCCTTTCGATGGTGAAGCAGCGTCCTTTGAACGGCCTGAAGCTCGTCGTGGCCGGCGGCGACAGGCCGGGACTATTCCGGGACCGCGCCCGGGACCAGGGGATCGAAGAACGGTTGATTTTTTTGCCGTTCACGGACCGGATCGAGGAATTGCACAGCGGGATGGATGCGTTGATTTTTCCGTCCTATTATGACACGTTCGGAAACGTGCCCTTGGAGGCGATGGCCTCCGGACTGCCCGTCATCGTCACGGCCCAGTGCGGGGTGAGCGAGCTGATCACGCACGGTCGGGACGGTCTCATCCTGAAGCATACCGAGGACCTGGACGGCATGGCCGCGGCCCTGGGCGGATTAATGGACGGGGAGCGGCGCGCGCGGATCGGTCGCGCGGCCCGGGTGACGGCGGAGCGCTACAGTTGGGACTCCGTGGCCGAGCGGACGCTGGAAGTCTACTCGGAATTGATCCCGTCCGGGAGGACGACGTGAAGTCCCGCCTCGTCCGACGCATACCGGTTCTACTCTATCACAAGATCGGCGTGGCCCCGAGGGGGGTCCGCAATCCGCGATCCTGGGTCTCTCCGGATCGATTCTCCTGGCAGATGAATTATCTCTCCCGGCGGGGCTGGCGGTGCATCGCGCCCGGGGCGCTGGCGGCCCATTACCGGGGAGAGAAGGAGGCCGATTCGAAATCCATCCTGATCACGTTTGATGACGGATCCCGGAGTTGTTACCGGGAGGCGTTTCCGGTGTTGCGTTCTCTGGGAATGACCGCCACGGTCTTCATCGTCTCCGGGCAACTCGGCGGCCGGGCCGTATGGGATCGCAACCCGGATCATCCCGATGACGAGTTGCTGACGATCGGGGAGATCCGCGAACTGGCGCAGGCGGGCTGGTCCATCGGCGCCCATTCCATGACCCATTCCCGCCTTCCCACTTTATCGCGGGAGGAGGCCGACCGGGAAATCAGGGAATCCAAGCGGCGGCTTGAAGAAACGCTTTCAATGCCCATCGGCACCTTTGCCTATCCCTACGGAGCCTTCGCGCCCGAACATGCCGGGCTTGTCCGGAAGGCGGGGTACGAGACCGGGTTCACCACCCATTACCCCGAGCAGGGGCTTTACGCCATCCGGCGGGAAAACATCCACGGGGAGGTTTACGCCCTGCGGTTTCTGTGGCGGTTTCGGCGTGCAAGACGAGGAACATTTCAGAATGGCGAAGCTTAAAATCATCCATCTCTTGGCCAGCTACAAATGGACCGGAGCGGCCGAGGGGGTGGTTACGCTCTGCCGCGATTTGAAAAACCAGGGGCACGATGTCCGTCTTTATTGCACCCCCAATTCACGAAGGTTGCTGGCCGATCCGGCGCTTCAACGGGGTGTGACCCCGGAAGGCGACTTATGGCTGGCGCGAAAACATCCCATTCTGAACGCCTTGGACATCCATCGCTTAAAAGGGATTATAAAACGGGAACGACCGGACATCCTTCATCTTCACCTTTCGGCGGATCACTGGATCGGAGCCCTGGCGGCCCGTTGGGCCGGAGGGACGGCTCGCGTCCTACGGACGATCCATAACGCCCGGACGATCAAACGCCGGCCCTTCCGGTCCTGGCTCTACGAATCCCTGACCGACGGTTTCGTAACGCTGTGCGAGAAAGATCGGGGACAACTGATGCGGGATTATCGGATCGATCCGAAGCCGGTCGCGGTCATTCACGGCGCCGTGGACACGGCACGGTTTCATTCCGACGTGGAGGCGCGCCTGGGCCGCGCGGAATTTGGAATCAAGATGACGACCCCGGTCGTGGGCATGGTGGCCCGGTTCCAGGCGCACCGGCGGCATGAGATCCTGATCGAAGCCTTGGCCCGGCTTCAAAAGCATTTTCCGACGATCCGTCTGCTCCTGGTGGGGCGGGGGGAGCATCAGCCGGCGCTTGAACGAAGCGTCCGGGATAAGGGCCTCGAACGCTGCGTGATCTTCACCGGCTATCGCGACCGAGACCTGCCCCAGATCTATGCCGCCATGGATGTCGCGGTCCTTTTGGCCGTGGGGAACGACGGTTCCTGCCGCGCGGCGCTCGAGGCGATGGCGGTCGGACGGCCGGTCGTCGGTTTCCCGGTGGGGGCCTTGCCGGAGACGATTGTGGAAGGGGTGACGGGGTATCTGGTGGCGGACGGGGATCCGGAAAGGCTCGCGGACTGTCTGGCCGCACTGTTGTCCGATCGTCCGAGAATGCAGGCGATGGGTGAGGCGGCCCGCAAGCGGATCGAGGCCGAATTTACCGAGGCGGCGCGTTTGGAACGAACCGTGGAGTTTTATCGAACGGTGATCGGGAAGCGACAAGGAGATGTTTCTGGCCGAGGTCGATGACAAGGACCTTGCCCCCTACGAGAAGCGGCGGTACGGACCGCCGCGAGCCGGGGATGCCGGAGGAAATCCGATGGAAGGGTTATCCAAGCCGGATCGAGATGATGGGGGAGGAGGAAGTTCAATCGGGGGTAAAGGAGATTCCTCATTCGGAATTTACGTCCCCTCGGGAAGGGATTCGTTCCTTGACCCGGTCCGAACGTTCTGATATTGTGAGGAACATGAGCGAGCTGACGACCGACGCATCCCTTCGGAAGATGTGGCGAGCCTTTAAGAACCAGACCCCGGCCCTGACGGCGGTCCTGCATTGGGGATATCCCCGCTTTGTATTCGATGGATGGATCCGTACGCTCAAGGGTCAGGTTCCGGTCTTCACGTTTCACTCGGTCGAACCGGAACCCTTCGAATCCCGCCTCCGGTATCTCCACAGGAACGGATACCGGACCCTGACGGCCGATGAATTGCTGGCCGTTCTCAACCGTGAGGCGCCGGTTCCGGACCGCTCGGTGGTGCTCTCGTTTGACGACGGGTGGGGGAGCCTTAAAACGGTGGCCTACCCCTTGCTCAAACAATACGGGTTTAAAGCCGTCGCCTTTATCGCCCCGGCCCTGATCGGCGATGAAACGGCCGGGTCTGTGAAATCCGATCGGCGCCGATTTTGCACGTGGGCGGAACTCCGGGAAATGCAGCTGAGCGGCGTCGTGGATATCCAGTCACACAGCCTGAATCATCCTCGGGTGTTCATATCCCCCAAGATTGTGGATTTCCATCGTCCAAAAAGAAGCGGGAATCATCCGAAGCTGAACTTCCCCGTGTATCGCGAAAGCGGGCAGGATCGCTGGGATCGACAGGGACGGATCGGGATGCCGATTTACGAGAGCCAATCGATTTTTTCCGGGCGTCACCGGTATTTTGACGATGAGAAACTTCGGGAGATGTGCGTTCAATTTGTGGCCGAACGGGGCGAATCGGAATTTTTTTCAAAGAAGGGCTCCACCCAAACGCTTTTAAAGATCGTCCAGGATTACCGGAATTCAAACATCGACCTCGGGCGCTTTGCGGATTCGGCCGAGACCGATCGGGCCATGATCGAGGAACTCCAAGGATCAAAGCGCCGGATCGAGGAAAAACTGCCCGGGCACCGGGTCCGGCATTTTTGCTACCCCTGGTGGAACGGATGCGAACGGGCCGTGCAACTTTCGAAAGAGACGGGATACGAGGCCAATTTCTGGGGACGATTGATACGCCGTCCCGCGAACCGTCCCGGGGACGACCCCTTCCATATCGTTCGCCTGCGGGATTATTATATCTTCCGCCTGCCCGGAGAGGGCCGGAAATCGTTGCGGTCCGTGGCCTCGGAACGTTCCGA
>Ga0335085_10002341_pt1 | contig 35767 bp, 32 predicted proteins | sample Lox_Sample_45_FD_206712 | JGI IMG/M metagenome (GOLD analysis project Ga0335085, IMG submission 206712) | Soil microbial communities from Loxahatchee National Wildlife Refuge, Florida, United States - Lox_Sample_4.5 | ecosystem: Environmental > Terrestrial > Soil > Wetlands | place: USA... | reverse complement strand
GTCGGGAAATTCGACGATGAGCGGCTCCGCCAACACAGCCAATGGCTTTTATGCCCTGCTGCACGACACGAGCGGCTCCGACAACACGGCCGATGGCGCCGTGGCGCTTTTGGACAACACCAGCGGTTCCAACAATATCGCACTGGGTTTTGCGGCTGGCGGCCAAATCAACACTGGCAGTTCCAACATTGACATCGGCAACATCGGCATGACGGGCGACAACAACATCATCCGCATCGGCAGCGGCCAGAGCCAGACGTTCATCGCGGGCGTCATCAACGGCAACGGCGGCGGTCTGACCAATCTTAATGCCTCTCAATTGATTAATGGCTTACTCGGTTTGACCATCCAACAAGATTCGGACGGCGCGCCCAACCTCATCGGCGGTTCGCCCGTCAATTTTGTGTCGGACGGTGTGGTTGGCGCGACGATTGGCGGCGGCGGCGCAACGAATTATTTCGGCATTGGCTACAGCAATAGCGTCACCGGTGATTTTGGGACCGTGGGTGGCGGCGGTCAAAACACCGCCAATTCCGCGTCAACAGTGGGCGGCGGCACTCAAAACACCGCCACCGGCTTCTATGCGACGGTGGGCGGTGGCACTCAAAACACCGCCAATTACGGATCAACCGTGGGCGGTGGCCTGAACAACACTGCCGGCGGCCTATTTGAGATGCTGGGCGGCGGCCAAGGCAACACCGCCAATGGCGAGTGGGCGACGGTTGGCGGCGGCTTGGATAACACCATTCAACCCGGTGGCGACCACGGGTTCATCGGCGGCGGCCAGCAAAACGTGATCCAGGCGAATGCCCAGTGGTCCACCATTCCGGGAGGCTACCAGAATGTGGCCGCGGGGAATTACAGTTTCGCGGCGGGTGATCAGGCCCAGGCCGTGAACAATGACACGTTTGTCTGGAGTGATGGCTCCGCCGCCACCACATCCACTGCCAACGACCAATTTACGGTGCGGGCTTCGGGTGGCGTGGTCATTTATTCCAGCAGCGGTAACACCCTCGGCGTTTCCCTGGCCGCCAACGGCGGGTCGTGGGCTAGTTTGAGCGATCGCAACGCGAAGGAGAATTTTGCCGCCGTGGACGCGCAGGAAATTCTTCAACGCGTCGCCTCGCTCCCCGTCTCCACCTGGAATTACAAGAGCCAGGAAAAATCCATCCGCCACATCGGCCCCATGGCGCAGGACTTCGCCTCAGCTTTCCAGGTGGGCGAAGACGAGCGGCACATCACCGCCATCGATGCCGAAGGCGTGGCGCTGGCGGCCATCAAGGGGCTGAATGAAAAAATGGAATCGGAAAACGCCGCATTGCGCGCGGAGAATGCGGAATTGAAAGCGCGGCTTGGTAAAATTGAGCGCCTGCTCAGTTCAAGGAGACGCGATACGAAATAGAATCCGCCCGATTGGCAGCGGGTGTTCCAAGAGGGAAAAATGACGGAATTGTCATTTATTCTTCAGCTTCGATTCATTTATGTCTGGTTTACTGGCCCGGACAAAAGTGCGATCAAACATTATGAAAATCACTGCCTCCATTGGAATACTCGCGGCTGCGGTCCTGCTGGCGGGCTGCGCCTCGGAAAAGCACTCTGCGGAATCCAAAGAAGCCAAACAGGCCAAACGGATGGCTAAAGCAAAGGTCAGCCAGGCGGAGGCACAGGCCACCGCGGTCGCTCGCGTGCCGAATGGCACGGTGAAGGAATCTGAGATCGAAAAGGAGCACGGCAAGCTGATCTGGTCATTCGACATGACGACTCCTGATTCCACGGACATTACGGAAGTCAACGTGGATGCCATGACGGGCGAGATCGTTTCGGTTGCAAAAGAAAAACCGGAAAAGGACTGATTTCCTCAGCTATTTGGCCCTCTTCCCCCATCGGCTTGAAATTGGTCCCTAATGTGCGCTCCCCACCCGGTGCGCTCCGGGCCGATGGGAGTGGGCCGAATGAGGTGTTTTAAGGGATGCTTCAAACAACAAATTTCGGTTCGTAGACGGGACCGAGGGCGTGCTTGCGCATCAGTTCGATGAACTTGGCCAGGCCGCGTTTTTCGTCGGAGCCAAGGTGATAGTGAATGTGCCAGCCGAAATAATCCTTCCGAAAATCCTCCGTGTATTCAGTGCGGCTGCGAATGATGTAATCCAGCGTGTCGAGGCCGAATTCGCGTGCCTCGGTTAATTGGCGGCGCAGTGCTGCGTTTTCAATTCCGCGCCGCAACGCCCACACGGCAAAGACAAAGGGCAGTGAGGTCATTTCATACCACGCGGCGCCGAGATCGAAAATTTCGTGTTCGTGCGGGCTGAAAATCAAATCCAGCGCCGGGTCGCCAATCAGCAGCGCATAATCGGGCAATGATTTGGGATCGTAGGTCGCCAGGGGTTTGAGGTCCGGCTTGAGTCCCCGCTCTGCGAGCAGGACGCGCAGGAGATTGACGCTGGTCAGGGAGGCCGTGTCGCAAAAAATCTCGCGCGCTTCCTCGATGGGTTTCCGATGTGCCAGCAAAACACTCTTCACTTCGCCGAGCGAGGCGATGGCGGTGCCGTCCAAGATATCATAGCGGTCGTTGAGCAGAACTTCGGTCACGCTGACCAATGCGGCGTCGAGTTCATCGCGCTGCAGCATTTTTGCGAGTTCGGAGGGCACGGCGAAAATGACTTCGTCTTCGAGCCCCCGTGTGAGCGGAACGGCGTTGAGATAGCGAACCGAGCCGACGCGGAATGGCGCGAGGGAGCGGTCGAGATCGTTCTCGCGCTGGCGATTGGAGGCGCGCTGTTCGTGTTCGATGCGACGCGAGAGATCTTCCGCCGTTTCTTTCGGCGCCATGCGGAGTTTGGGAATTTCTTCAGACATTACAAAGCGGTTTTATTTTTGGTCCTGCATCCTGGGCGAGAGCGCCGGGTTGGTGACTTTTGGGGCAGCGGGCGCGTTGGTGAATTCCTTTTTGAAGGCGGAGCGGAGCAGCCAATGGTGTTTCAATCCCTGAATAAAATCATTCGCATTGGTGACGGTATCGGAAACGTTGCTCAGGATGTTCGAATTCACCTGGACCTGCTGGTTTAAGTTGCTCGTCAGGTCGGCGAGATGGATGAGCGAGAGATTCAGGTTGCCGAGGTTGGTGTTCAGATTATCCACGGCGACATTGGCGCTGCCCATGACGGTATCGAGTTTTTGGTTTACATTTGTTGGGATCAGCCAATTGCCGAGCGTGCCGGGGCCGTTGAGCTGGCTTGTCATGACGGTGAGATTGCTGACGGTGGGTTGTGCGTCAACGGCCACGATGTTTAAGTTGGATGTCAGTGTGGTGACTCCGGAAAGCGCACTCACGATTTGATTGGTGAGGTTCAAGAAATTCGGAAGCGCCGCTTCAACCTGGTCCACGACTTTTTGCAACCGATCCTGGAGCGAGGGAGATTCGTCGGGAAGAATCCAATAAGAAGCGTCCAAATTCGTGTAAAATTCGTTGGAGTGGGTTTCCACCATTGTCATCAGTTTATCTTTTACCGTCCAATTGAACAGGAAGCGATTGGTTTTCTCCAGGTCCGGATTGTTTTTCTGGAGGTCCGCCAGGACGTCCTTTCGGGCTTGATGAATAGCCCTCGATATTAACATGGCCTCCGGCGTTTTGTTGGTGCTCTCTGCAATGGTAGGCACGCCCGCCACGCCTTTGGTGATTTGCAGAAAGCGATTGCCCAGCAAATCGGATGAGACCGTTACTTTCGAATCATCCCAAATATAACCAAAGTGCGGTTTCAGAATGACAAAGGTGATCGTAACGCCGTAATAGGCGTCAGGTGCGTTGGGAGTGATCTCCGTGATTTCGCCGGCCTGAAATCCCATCAGCTTCACCGGGTCGCCAATCTTGAGGCCGGAGGCATCGTTGAGGGAGGTTTGATATTTGAATTTGGGGGTGAAATAGCCCTTTCGCTCCGCGGTTTTGTAAACATAAAAAGCGAGGCCGGAGACCAGCAACAGAGTGGCGAGCATCACGAAGACGCCCACGGCGCGTTCCATGCGGCTCAGGCGTGTGCGAAGTTCGGGAGTTAAATCCTGTAAAGCCATCTGTTATCTTTGATTGGCGACTTTCGATTGACGATTGAATGGCAGCGCCCGGTGGAGGGCACGCGAATCGTGATTCGTAAATCGTAAATTCATTTCAGTCTTCCTGGACAGCGGAGGCTCTGAATTCGCGCACGAGTTCATCGTGGGATGCCTGCGCCTTCTGCCAGTCGCCCAGAACCAGGAACCGTTTGTCTTTCAGAATGGCAAATTGCCGCGCGCCGCCGCGCCAAAGACGCAAATCGCTCGTGGTCAGCACGAGCGTGAGGCGTCGGCCATTCATCCATTCGTGGCCGCGGGCCAGTTGTTCCAGCAGATTGAGCCACCAGGCGCGATGGCGCAAATCCAATCCCGCGAGCGGGTTGTCGAGCAACAAAACCTCGGGGCGCAAAATCAACGCGCGTGCGAGGCCCGCGCGGCGCTGCCAATTCCGGGCCATGGCGCCCGGCGTGCTATCCGCCCACGGCGCGAGTTCGGTGAGATCCAGCAGCCGCTGCGTTTCCTCCGCCGCGTCCGCCTTGCTCAGGTTGTGATGATACCGCAGCGGCAAGGAAACGTTTTCGGACACGGTCAAATGATTGAAAAGCTGGCCGTTCTCGAAAACAAAACCGAGCCGCAGCCGGTCCGCCAGGCGGTCGTCCTCAAAAATCGGCATCTCTTTCCCGAGAAAATAGTAACAGCCGCTCGCGGGGGCCATCATCCCGCCGGTCATCATCAGAAAATCTGTCTTGCCGACTCCCTGCCATCCGCCGATGACCCAGAAATCCCCCAAAGCGACGTTCCAATTCACGTCTTCGATGATGACGGAATTGAGACCGCTCATGGAGGCCACGGAAACGCCGCGCATCTCGATGGCGAACTGGGTTGAAGTTTCGGTTGAGGCACTCATCAGGTGGCGAGGTAAATGACGATGAACAAGGCGTCAATCAGGACGCAGGCGATGACGCTTTGCGCGACGGCGCGCACGGTGGCGTAGGAGACCTCCTCGAGCCGCAAGGGCTGCGCGAGTCCGTGGTAGCAGGTGACGATGGCGATGATGAAACCAAAGGCGACCGTTTTGCATGCCAGCAGAACGAAATCGAGGCCGTTCAGTGCCGCGGCGAGCTGTCCGAAATAATCACCGGGGCGCAGCGGCACGTTTTGGAGGAATGCCCACAGGTAGCCACTGGCGAGCGCGGCAATGATCAAATAGACGGTTAAGGCGAACATCCCCACGGCCATGCCAATCACACGCGGCACGACCAGATAATGCACGGGATCAATCCCCAACGCTTCGAGCGCTTCCACTTCGCCCAACGCGCGCGCGGTGCCAAGCTCCACGACGTTTGCGGTGCCAATGCGCGCGAGCATCAAGACAGCGGCGATCAACGGTCCCAACTCGCGCACGACCCCGATCACCATGATGGCGCCCAGATATTCAGTCACGGTATGCGTGGCTCCAAACTTCGAGCCCCAGGAAACTGTCTGCCCCACGATCAACAGACCAAGCGTGGCGGCGAGGAAGATAAACATTGGCAACAATCGCACGCCCGAGCGGGAGATTTCACGGTAGACGAGCGGACGAATGACGTGCCGCGCCGCGCCGAATTTTTTGATCATCACGCCGAGCGTGATGAGCGCAAAAGCGCCCAGGCCCTGGACGGTGAGCAGGAAACGGAACAGTTTTCGGCCAACGTAATTGGCAAAGAATTGCGGCACGGGCATGCGCATGACGAAGCGCACCCGCGGCGAATCAAACGTGCTGGCATTTCCCTTCTGCACTCCGGCAACGTAGTTTTCGTCAACATCGAGGTCAAAGGGGATTTTCGGAAGTGGAAACAACATAAATCGGACATCCCCCATCAAATTGGAACCGGGGACAATGTGGACAACTTCGTCACTTTGAGATTGCAGGGGCGGGGTGTTGCATTTAGAGTGAGTCAAGAACGCATCCGCGTTAAACCTATGTATTTCGGAGTTGATTATTATCCCGAACAATGGGTCTTTCCTTATGGAGGTACGGCCGAAAATCCTGAAGCTCAATGGGAGCAAGATGCCGAATGGATGGTCAAAGCGGGCGTGAACGTTGTCCGCATGGGCGATTTCGCCTGGGGCCTCTGCGAACCGGAAGACGGCAAATTCAATTTCGACTGGCTCAAACGCGTGATGGACATCATGGGGCGCGCCGGCATCAAGACGGTGCTGGCCACGCCGACTGCCGCGCCGCCACTGTGGCTTTCCAAGAAACATCCGGAAATTCTTCCGGTCGATCAAAACGGCCAGGTCCTGCACGAAGGCACTCGCCGCGCGGTCTGTTTCAATAACGATGTTTATTGGAACCACGCCAAACGGATCGTGGAAGCGATGGCCAAGGCGCTCGGAAAGCATTCCCAGCTCATCGCCTGGCAGATTGACAGCGGCATCGGTGGACATCAAACGGAATGGTCGTTCAATCGCGATACACAGCTTGAATGGCAGAACTGGCTGAAGCTGAAATACGAGACGGTTCAGCGGCTGAACGAAAGGCTCGGGTTGCGTTATCTCGGGCAGGTGGTTACGTCGTTCGACCAGGTGCCGATGCCGATGCACTCACCGATGCCGCACAACCCGGCGCTATTGCTGGATTGGGCGCGTTTCAGCAGCGATACCATTGTGGCTTTTGTGGGAATGCAGGCGGATGTTCTGCGCGAATTGACGCCCGACATCCCGCTGACGACGAACCTGCGCGCGTTGCAGCGGCGCTTCGACCATTTCGACGTGGCCAAAGTTGTCGATTTCGTTTCCGTGGAAAGCAATGCGGCCATTAAAACCAAATCCGCTGAGCTCGCGTGCGACATCGACATCCTGCGCTCGCTCAAAAAGGAAGACATTCGGACGCCGGACGGCGACTGCGGTTTTTGGGTGATTGAGCAAAAGGCGGGGCAGGTGAACTGGCAGGAGGTGAATTCACTCGTGCGGCCCGGGGTGGTGCGGCTCTTCACCTACCAACTGATTTCGCGCGGCGCTTCGGGCGTGCTTTATTACCAGTGGCGCCAGCCGCGCATTGGCAATGAAAAATTTTCCGGCGCGGTCATGGCGCACAACGGACAGCCGGACAGCCGGACGTTTCGCGAAATCGCACAAATTGGCGAGGAGCTCAAGCTGCTCGCGCCGGCCATTAAGGGCACGCGGGTTGTGGCCGAGGCGTGCATTCTATACAGTCACGAAAACGATTGGGCGCTGCAGCAGCCGAACCAGCCCAACAGGCACTTTAACCTGCGCCACCACATTCAGCTCATATATAACGCGCTGCACGACCGGAATATTTCCGTGGATTTCGCGCGGCCCAGCGAGGATTTATCGCAATACAAGCTGGTTTTCGCGCCGTCCCTGCATTTGCTCTCGGGCGGCGAGGTGGACATGCTCAAGCTTTATGTCCAGAACGGCGGCACACTGGTGGCCACGTTCAACACCGGGCTGGTGGACGAAAACAACATCGCGCCGGACACCGGTTATCCGCGCGACATGACGGATCTATTTGGGCTGGAAGTGCTGGAGTTCGATCCGCTGCCGCCTGGAGAGGAAAATCATCTCACGTTCAAGGGCGCGTTTCCGACGAGCCACTTTCATCCTGCGCGGCTGTGGTGCGATCTCATCGAGCCGGGCGAATGCCAGGTGCTCGCGACTTACGCGAAGGATTTTTACGCGGGCCGTCCGGCGATGACGATGAACACCTATGGTCTCGGGAGGGCGCTTTATCTGGGCACGCAAAGCCACGAACATTTTTATTACGACCTCGTCGGCTGGTTGCGCCAGATGTGCAACCTGCATCCGTTGCTCAAAGTGCCCGACACTGTGCAGGTGAGCATGCGCGAGAAGGAAGGCACGAAAATTTATTTCCTCCTGAACCACCAGAACTCGCCCGTGCGCATCCAGTTCTACAAACCGATGCATGATTTCCTGACCGGCAACACTTTCTCGGGAAATTACGACCTGCCGCCGCACGGCGTGCTGGTGCTGGACGAACATCCCGAGGTTAAACCGGTCGAGTCGGAGGTGGGGTGATTGGTTAAATAGGTTAAAAGAGTTAAATAAGGAGTATTGCCAGTTTAACCCATTACTTATTTAACAGATCAAACCCATGCCTCTCCCGCCCAAACGTATTCCTCCGCTTGGTCCGCCGAAACGTTCAGCGCGGCAGCGCGCGCTGGCGGCGTGGCGCGGCACGGATCTCAGGCCCGCTGAAATCGCTCGCGCGGATCGAGCCAAATCCGCCGGCTCGCTCATGCCCAACCTGCTGAAGGATTTGCGCATCGACAGCCGGCGCGCGGAAGTCGAAATCGTGAAGGTGTGGAACAGCCTGATTGATCCGAATATCGTGGCGCACGCGCAACCGGTCGGCTTGCGCAAGGGAACGTTGTTCGTGACGGTGGACAGCAGTGCGTGGCTCGCGGAGATCGTTCGTTATCGCCGCAAGGAAATCCTCGACCGACTGCAACACAGTTTTGGCCGCGAGGTCATCGTTAGAATCTCCTTTCGCATTGGATAATTTGCTTCCGCAGGAGACGACGTGCAGGCGCGGACGCAAGCCCGTGTCTATCTTTTAATAGTGTTTGCAATGACGGGAACGGTCAAAAAAGGGACGGAATTTGTCCAAAATTGCATTTTGCGCCCCGCTGTTTCGTCAGTAATGTGAACGCACGATGCCTTCGACACAGTTAAGCCAATTAATTCCGGTGCTGCAAACCGCCGTGGGTCCGGTGATTCTCATTTCCGGCGTCGGGCTGTTGCTGCTCTCACTTACCAACCGTTTTGGGCGGGCCGTCGATCGCACGCGCCAGATTCTGCGCGAAATGCGGGTCGCTTCCGGCGATGAACGCAAACGCCTCGCGGCGCAGGTGGACAATCTCTGCCAACGCGCGCACCTCATCCAGCTCGCGATTATTTACAGCACCGTCAGTTTGCTTTTCGCCGCTGTGCTGATCATCACGCTCTTCTTCACCGCACTGATGAAAGTGGAATCTGCCATTGTCATCGCTGCGCTGTTCATCTGCTGCCTGCTGTCGCTCATTTGTTCGTTGATTACCTTCATCATGGATATCCGGCTCTCGCTCAAAGCGCTGAAAATGGAAATGGGTCACGAATAGACGTGTTTTATCTCTTTGATCTGCAGGCCTGGAGCATTTTCGATTCACGTTTTTGGCAATTTGGGTGTATAGTGGCGGAGCCGTTGTGGGATTTAGAGGACATTGTCAGGGCAAATTATCCATTTTGCATGTATGAGCGCACAGACGAATTTCGAGGCCTGGGCCAAATTGCTGATCACCCGAAAGGTGCCGGAAGATTTGATGCATCTAATCAATTCGGAGGTGATTAGTTCAGGAGCGGACATATTGAAGCGCGGGGAGTCTTTTGAAGTGCATTTGGAAGCACCGATGGCGCAGTCCAGTGGCGCGGCGGCCTACATGGCTTCGGGACGAGGGAGGGTTTTTGTGACTCCCCTGCCGCACTTTTTCAGGGCTTCGTCAGTGAACTGATTTCCCCTTCCAAACTTTCACGAATCGCCTTGCCGCCTTTTTTAATTCTGCCATAATAGTTGCCCTGTTGTGCTTCACAACAAAGCCCGCGTGGCGGAATTGGCAGACGCGCTAGATTCAGGTTCTAGTGAGTAACATCGTACAGGTTCAAGTCCTGTCGCGGGCACCATCTTCAACTTCTTCGCAAATTATTCCTGTTAAATCAGCCGTGTTTTATTGCGCACGAATAGATTCTGCCAGGCTTTCCAAATTCTGCGGACGCACGCGAATCAATCCGCCACGCGGGCTGTCGATGTCCGTGATGAGAGAAAACGATATGGAAAGAGAGAGCGGCAAAATGAACAAAAGAAAAGCGCCTCTGCGTCGCACACCATAGCCAATCAATACATTGCAAAAAACGGAGATGAGCGTGAGAAATGCCCACGCGGAAACAGGAATGCGATTCCACCAGGCAGCCTGAGTGTAACCCTGAGAGTTCAGGACGTCATTCATGCCGGCAAGCACCAGTGCGTTGACAGGATTCGGTTGAGCCCTGGCCGGCGCGGCGACTGCAGCCCATAGCTCGCCCTGCAATTGGGCAGTCTTCGCATTTATCCGCTCGAGATATTGCCTCTCCGTTGATCGGTAGTTGAGGATGCGTTCATCGAGATAGGCCTTCAGCAACTCGCGCACTTTCGCAGTGTCGGCCGCAGGCAACAGGCCCGCGCGAATGTATTCCGTGCCGATGGCATTGGCCTCCTGTTCTTCGTAGTTCTTACGGAGATCGTACCGATTGACCGCCATCGAAAAAGTAAAGCCGATGATAAGCCCCAGCAGCGTCAACGTGGCGCCGAGGATGAACTTGAAATCCTCACTGACATCTTCCCCCGATTTTCGGATTTTCTTCCCCAGCCAACTGCCGAATCTCGAAACGGCCCAAAAAACACCCAGCGAGACTGCCAGGATGAAAAAAGGGTGGCTTAAAAAGTTTTGCATTCGCGCATCCGGGCTGCGGCAGAATGGAGCGTGGGCTTTCGCGTCGGCCGCCACCATGCGCGACGGCCCAAATTGTCCACTCCGGCATTAACCGCGATGATGAATTCTCACTTCCTCCGTCCGCTCACTCTCCCTCGTGCTGTTTCATCATGGCCTCCACCTTCTTTTTCACCTCATCGAGGTTGAACGACGCCGGATCCTGCATGGGCGGATATTCGATTGCGGTTTGCGCGAGCTTGCCTACGTATTGCTGGACCAGTACGAAGCGCCAGAACTCGCGAGCATAGAAATCATTGCCGTAGCCAAACGCGCTTTCATTAGCCGACTCGCCGCGAATGCTGGGCGTCCTTTCGAAGGGATCCTGCCGGATATTCACCATTGTTGGCATTTCTGTCGTGACCTTTTCGCCGGGCCAGCCCCAGGGCTCTTGAAAGAATTGGAACTTGAAGTCATCCACGCGAATAGCCCCAAGGCGCGGGCCTTCAAAGTAAAAAAGTTCGTGGCGTTTGGAGGGGCCATTGCCGGTGAGAAGATCCATTTGGTTATAGCCGTCGAGATGGTTCTTGTAGTTACGGCCACCCAATTCCACACCCTTGAGCAATTGTTCCGTGATATCTGGATTGCCCGCGGCGGCGGCGAGCGTCGGGAACCAGTCCAGACCGGAGAAAATTCCATTTTCGACCGTGCCGGGTTTGACGTGTCCCGGCCAGCGGATGAGGCAGGGCACCCGGAAACCGCCTTCAAAGACCGTGCCTTTGGTGGCTCTAAACGGCGTCATGCCGCCGTCAGGCCACGTGAATACTTCAGCGCCATTATCGGTGGTAAACACGACGATTGTATTGTCCGCCTCGCCGATATCATCCAGATGTTTCAACAGCGCGCCGACGCTGTCGTCCAGTTGAGCCATGCCGGCTTCCTCGAGGCCGTAGTTCGACTGGGCGTTCTGTTGGGAACTGTACTTTTTGGAGAGAAACGTCCAGACGTGCATGCGGGTGGTGTTGTGCCAGATGAAAAACGGTTTGCCGTTTTGCTTGGCTTTGTCCATGAATTCGCACGAAGCCTTGACGAGATCATCGTCGAAAGTCGTCATGTTGTATTTGGCTTTGAGGAACGGGAGATCGTGCATATCTGGCACATTGGACATATCCGGAAATGGCGGCAGCGGGCCTTCATCCTCGATTCTCTGTTTTCCCACCTTGCCCCAACGCGGCATGTCAGTTGTGTCGTCTGTATCCGTGGCCCAGCAGTGCACGACGCTACGGGGGCCGTGTTCGTTATAGAATTTCTCATCCGCAGGAAATGAGTACCAATAGGGGTCTGACAGAGCGTCGAGATGGTAGAGGTAGCCGAAAAATTCATCGAAGCCGTGGACTGTCGGAAGGTATTTATTCAAGTCCCCGAGATGGTTTTTGCCGAATTGGCCGGTGGCGTAGCCGAGCGATTTCAGGACTGTCGCCAGCGTGCAAGCCCGGTCTGGAATTCCCACGTCCGCACCGGCCTGGCCAACTGTGGTGAGGCCGGTCCGCAAGGGAATTTCGCCCGTGATGAAATTGGCACGACCCGCCGTGCAGCTTGCCTCAGCGTAGTAATCCGTAAATCGCATCCCCTCACGAGCAAGCCGATCGATATTCGGCGTCTTGCCCGACATGATGCCCTGGTGATAGGCGCTGATATTAAACCAGCCCACGTCATCGCCCATAATGAACAGAATGTTCGGCTTTTTGCCGTCCGCTGCGAAACAAGTCGCCGTTGTAATAAGAAAGGCGGCAAACGCCGCGACAGATAATTTTGTTTTCATATAATTTTGTCGGGAACTGTTCACGAACAAAACCTTTCACCGCCAGGCCCAACCGGGTCTGCCACCCCATGGCCCCCAAACGCCCCACGCGGGGTCGTTGTACATGGAGGCGGTGTTCAATTGTTCATCCGCCAATTGTTTTTGCATTCGAAGCTGCTGATATTTTTGATACTGTGGTTCCTGGCCGACATAGAGCACGTTTTGTTTTGGATCGGGATAGGCGTAATACATCGTTCCGTTGCGCTGAACCATGGTGATCTTCCCCGTGGGAAGCGAATTGAGATGGGCCTGCCTCTCGGGCGTATCGGCGTGCACCATTTTGAAGCCCGCAGCCGAAAGCATATTTTCCGTTTGCCCGGTCGTGCCGCAGCCAATGGCCAGGGCCATAAGAAATCCAACGGTTAAAAGCGTTTTAAATGTCTTCATATTGGGTCACTTTCCCTCGTTCGTTTTCTGCGCCGACGCCCAAACCAATTCACTCAAGCATGGAAATACCGCTCCTTTCGCAGAGCGCCGTGGTCCAATTACGCTCAGTGGCGCGCGGATGCCTATATCCCTTTGGTGGAATATGAATCGTTTGGACGTTCGAAGTTCCTGGATTTTTCAGGGAATCACCCCATGGAAAACCATTCACTGCTGCCCTAGAGATAAACAATCTTCTGGAGGGAAAACGGGCTTCAACAGCCCGAATCTTTGGGTAACCTATGAAAAACCTTGTACTGATTCTTGCGGCTGTTTCCTCCGCGGCCACTACCATCGCGTCAGCAGGAGAAATTGGGCACTTCAACGGCGGGGTGATGGATATCCGCGATTACTTTGAGCCGGAGCCCGGCTTGTACGGCGTGGTCTATAACTATTATTACTTCGCCGATCGTCTGAATAACCGCAACGGCGACAAGATCAGTTCCGAGACTATTAATACGCCTGGAGGCCCTGTGGATGTGAATGTCGGCGTGAATCTGCACATGTACGCCGTCATCCCGGCGATCATCTGGGTTTCGCCATGCGACATATTGGGCGCAAAGTATGGCGCTTACATCGCGCCCTCCTTTGCGAACAACAGCCTGGATGCCAATTTGTCCATCGCGAACGGAGCCGGCGGCAGCATTAATCACTCGGCGAGTATTGGCGTGGGCGACCTTTACGTCCAGCCGCTCTGGCTGGACTGGGCGGAGCATCACTGGGATTTTTCGCTGGCGTATGGATTCTATGCGCCGGTTGGGAGATATGATACGCGAACTGTTGCGTTGCCGGGCGGGGCAAATGTGAAGGTTGAATCAAAAGACAATCTTGGCCTCGGATTCTGGACGCAAGAAGCTCAGGGGGGCGTGGCGTGGTATCCGATGACGAATAAAGCCACTGCGGTCACCCTCGTGGGAACTTATGAGTACAACAGCGGGAAGAAGGATTTTGATCTGAAGCCCGGACAAATGTTCACACTGAATTGGGGTATCAGTCAGTATTTGCCATTGAACAAGTGCCACGAACTTCTACTGGAGGTCGGCCCGGCCGGATATGACACCTGGCAAATCACGGATTCGACTGGGCGCGACGCGATCAACGGCAGTGCGCGCAGTCAAGTCCACGCCGTGGGTGGACAAGTCGGCCTCACTTATGTCCCCTGGAACGCGTTCCTGACATTTCACGGATTTTACGAATATGCGGCCGAATCCCGTTTCGAAGGCGCATCCATCGGCCTCAACGTGGGAATAAAATTCTGACTCCGGGTAAGAGCCAATGAGGAGCAGGCCGCCGGCTTAAACATTCTCTTCGCCGGAACCCTTTGTTTCACTCGGCAGGTTCTTTGTCTCCTTTGGCGGACGATACGTCTGCGGCGCGCGGCTGGCTTTGAACCAGAAATCGGCAATCAACCGGCTCAGGTGCGTGAAATCCTGGAAATCCAGGGGCTTCACTAAAAACGAGTTTGCTCCCAATTGATAGGCTTCGTTGACGTCCCGGATGGCATCCGATGAGGTGAGCACGAGGATGCGCAGGCTGGCAAAGCCCGGTTGTTGCCGCACCCACTTCAAAACCTCAAACCCGTTGATGCGCGGCATTTTAAGGTCGAGCAGAAAAATGTCCGGCAGGGGATATTCATCGCGGTTGGCGTACTTGCCTTCGCCTTTGAGGTAGGCGATAGCCTCCTCGCCGTTCCACACGACGTGCACTGGATTCGGAATATGCGCCTTGGAAAAGACCTGCTTGATGAGAAGCACATAATCCTCATCATCTTCGGCCACCAAAATAATTGCGTGATCGGCCATGTAGTCCCGTTATAGACAGGAACCTTTAACTAACGCAAGAGGCTCTGACTGGGGTGTACACCTACCCCTTCGGGAAACGAACGGCTTCTCAGCGGGTCAATCCCAACAAGCTGCCCGGGAAATCCCGAGCGCCGAACTGGCGTCCACCGGCATAAAGTTCCTCCACGGCGCCGTTTCTCCATTGGCATGCGCGGTAGAGGGTTGCGAACGAAATGTCCGGGGCCGCGCCGCCCTGCCCGCCCACCAATTCCGCGCCGCGCCGCACGTTGTCCATCATCCAGGCAGGCATCCGCAGGTGGTATGGATTGCGCCGGACTTCTTCGACGTGAAAGGACAGCGCGGCGAGCAAGTCGGCCACGTCTTCGGCACTCGATTCCACCATCAGATTCGGCGATGGCATCTGGCCCCAGAATTCCGTTTCCACCAGCACTGTTAGGAACGACGCCGGCAGCGTTTTTAGCGCATCCATTACCAGCAGATGCGTTCCGATGTGCGTGCTGTTCCAATCGAGTTTGTGCGGAAAGAAGATGACCTGCGGCTGGTTTTTCGCGAGCGACGCCGCAATGACCTTGACGGCCTGCGCCCAATGTTGCGGGTCGCCGGCGCGGGTTTTTGGATTTATTTTTTCCAAGCCATTCGGGGCGGTTTGTTCCAGGCCGAACCCAATCCATTCGCACGCATTCTTCAATTCCTGCAACCGCACGGGCTGGCGCTCCTTGTTGCTGCCCTGAGTCACGGCCACATTGATGACGCGGATGCCCGCCTCACGCATCAACCGCAAGGCAAACCCGCCGATGATGCATTCATCGTCCGGGTGCGGGGAAAAAATCAGGGCAACGGGCGCTCCAGTTGCCGGCGCGGGAAGCGGCCTGCGCGGGATGCCGCCCAGCGGCAACGATTTTCCATCCGCCACGAGCCGGGCAAACGATAAAACAAAGTCGTGATAAGGATTCATAGGGGAGGCAATCGTTTCATTCAAAAAATCCTGGCCGTGAAAACATTCGGAAGACAACCCCTAATTCGGGGGATTGCTTACATGACCGCGAATGATAGTCTGAGCGCCGTCAAATCGCAGCATTAATCAGTATGAGTCCTGATTTATCGGGACGCCGCGGCGTCCACGCCGCAGGCGGTCGTGAAGAAACCGAGTAACTCGAATCATGCATCTTCAATTCATCGATTGGGTCATCGTGGCCTTCACGCTGCTCATCTGCTTTGCGCCGGCACTCTTTTTCGGCAAACGCGCCGGCAAAAGCACTTCTGAATTTTTCGCTTCCGGCCGCTCCGTGCCCTGGTGGCTGGCGGGACTCTCCATGGTGGCCACGACCTTCGCCAGCGATACGCCGAATTGGGTTGCCCAGCAGGTTCGCCAATACGGCGTGGCCGGCAACTGGCAATGGTGGGCGTTCGTCCTTACCGGCGTTTCCACCGTGTTTTTCTTCGCGCGCCTCTGGCGGCGTTCGGGAGTCATGACCGACCTGGAATTTTACGAATTGCGTTACTCCGGCAAGGCCGCTTCCGTCGTACGCGGTTTTCGCGCGGTTTACCTCGGGCTCTTTTTCAACTGTTTTATCATGGGCAACGTCACACTCGCCGCCTGCAAAATCGCCAACATTCTGTTCGGCATGCCGCGGTGGGAAACCATTCTCATTTGCGGGGCGCTGAATGTGGTCTTCGCCGCGCATTCCGGCTTGTGGGGCGTGCTGGTCATCGACATGGTCCAATTCTTCATCAAGATGACCGCCGTCATCGCCGCCGCGTTTTTCGCGCTCAAGGAAGTCGCCCGCCGCAGCGGGCTCGGCGACAGCGCCGCGGCCGGACTTCACAAATTGGTTTCCACGCTCGGACCGCAGCAAGTCATCTTTCAGAACAACACTCCCGTCATGTCTCCCATCAATGGCCACGGTCAGCCTATTCTCAACATAATGCCGAACTTTTCCATGTGGGATTTGGCGCTGATGATTTTCATCATGCCGATCGCGATTGGCTGGTGGGCGAACTGGTATCCGGGTGCTGAACCCGGCGGCGGCAGCTACATAGCGCAACGGATGCTTGCCTCCAAATCCGAAAAAGATTCGCTCGGCAGCACGCTCTTTTTCAACCTCGCGCATTATGTCTTGCGCCCGTGGCCGTGGATCATCACCGGGTTGTGTTCCATCATCATCTTTCCACAACTCAAGGACATCCAGGCCGCATTCCCGAACGCGGACCCGGCGTTGATCGGTCATGACAGCGCATTCCCGGCGATGCTCACATTTCTCCCGGTGGGTTTCGTCGGCTTGATGGTCGGCGGACTTATCGCCGCCAATTCCTCGACGATTCTCACACACCTGAACTGGGGTTCATCCTATCTTATCCATGATTTTTATCGCCGGTTCATTCGAGGGGACGCCACGGAAAAACATTATGTCAACATGGGCCGCCTGTGCACTTTCTCGCTGTACGTGGTGGCCGCCCTGGTGTGCTACATTTTGACTTCCGCGCAGGACGCCTTTGAAATCCTCATTTCCATCGGCGCCGGCACCGGCCTCCTCTACCTGCTGCGCTGGTTCTGGTGGCGCATCAACGCCTGGTGCGAGGTTGCCGCAATGGTCAGCTCGTTCGCCATTTCCGTCGTGTTCATCATCATGAAAAAAAGCGGCCACCCGTTGCCGTTCGCGAACACCGTTTTGTATTCGGTCGCGTTCACGACAGTTTGCTGGATGGTGACCGCCTTCGTCAGCACGCCGACGAGCAGCGAACGACTGATTGCCTTTTACAAAAAAGTGCATCCCGCCGGGCCCGGTTGGGCGAGAATTCGCCGCGAAGCGGGAGTTACCGATGCAGAGGTCGCCCTGCACGGCGATCACATGGGCCTGGCGACCCTGGGCTGGGTTTCAGGTTGTGCGACGATCTGGTCCTCACTGTTCGCGATCGGCGATTTTCTCTACGGGCGCACGGGCCTGGCGCTGACGCTGACTGCGGTCTTTTTAGTGAGCGGAACCGTGTTGCTGATCGTCATCAATCATCTTTGGACAGGCAAAAGTCCGCAACCCAGCCCGGCCGAAGAGCGCGAAAAAGTTCACACAGCATGAGTCTTGAATTAAGGGTTCCCGCGCCGTTGGATCCGGGATTTCAACCGGCGGTCGTTTTCAACCGCAATTATCTCAAGAAAATCCGGGAGGCCGGAAGCGCGGTGCCGCTGGTCATTGGCGTGGAACGCGAAAGCGGCCTCGTCTCGCGCTTTTCCACCCGCGTGAGTGCGCAAGCGGACGCCGACACGCTGCGCTACGTAGAAGGCATCGTGAAGTTTCTACTGTGGGCTTATGGCGGCTGGAAAATTCATTTCGGCGGCCCGCAACCGCCTGGCGAGCACATTCGCAGACTGTATTCCAAAACCGGCGCGCGCGCGTTCGATGTGGATTTGATGACGCGCGTTTACGAACGGCCTTTTGAAGTCGCGCTGACCGACGCGAAATCCGTTCCTGCCGAACGTGAAATGAATACAACGCTGGGCGGGCATCTCGATGGCTGCCGGATCGGCTTCGACCTCGGCGCGAGCGATTATAAAGTCGCCGCGGTAAAAGACGGCCAGGTGGTCTACAGTGACGAGTTTCCCTGGAACCCCAAGGACGAGCCCGATCCGCGCTATCATTACGAACATCTCGCCGCTGGTTTGAAAACCGCCGCATCCCACTTGCCGCGCGTGGATGCCATCGGGGGCAGTTCGGCGGGCGTGATCGTGAACAACAAAATCATGGTTGCTTCGCTGCTTCGCGCCGTACCCGCCGCGCGGTTTGACGAAGCCAAAAATATTTTTCTGCGCATCCGCGATGATTGGGGCGTTCCGCTGGAGGTTGCCAACGACGGAGACGTCACGGCACTCGCCGGTGCGATGTCGCTCAAGGCCAACGGCCTGCTGGGCGTCGCGATGGGCTCGAGCCAGGCGGCGGGTTTTCTCAATTCGCGCGGCGGGATGACCGGCTGGCTCAGCGAGCTCGCGTTCGCACCCGTCGATTACAATCCCGAAGCGGCGGCGGACGAATGGTCGGGCGACCGCGGCGTGGGCGTGATGTATTTTTCACAGCAAGCCGTGAACAAATTGCTGCCGGCCGCGGACATTTCGCTGCCCGATGACATGGGATTGCCGGAACGGCTCAAGGAAGTGCAGGCGCTGATGGGCAAGGGCGACGAGCGCGCGAAAAAAATTTACGAAACCATCGGCGTTTATCTGGGATACGCCATTCCGCACTACGCGGATTTTTACGCCTTCCAACACTTGCTGCTGCTCGGCCGCGTTACGACCGGCGCGGGCGGCGACATTGTGCTGGCAAAAGCGCGCGAAGTGCTGGTGAAGGAATTTCCCGAATTGGCCGGCCGCTTTCAACTGCACGTACCCGACGAAAAAAGCCGCCGCGTCGGCCAGGCTGTGGCTGCCGCAAGTTTGCCCGAAATCAAAAGATAAAGCCGGGATTTGGAATGGAGACAGGCAGGATGCCTGTCTGCTTTGTTGAAGCCATATCCAAGCGTAAGCAGAAACTGGAGTTTCAACCTCCCTCACCCCAACGAGAGGGTGGTCCTTTGTAGAAGCCGGGTATAAGACGTGAGTCTTAGGCTTAATCCAACCTCGGCTATTCGGTCGATTCCTCTTGCGAGTCAGCAGATTTCTACAAAGCAGATGCCTGTCCTACGTACAAAAGCAGACTCGGTTGGCGGTCGCCTCCGCGAAGTGGCATCACTTCTTCTTAAAGAGATTCCCGATGCCCTTCGTCAAGTTGGTGAGGCTTCCGGAGGCATTGGTTCCGAGGCCCTTTGTGAGATTGCTGACCGCCTTGCCCAAATCGCCGGTCTCGCTGGTGACTGCTTCGGTGGCCTGTTTTTCGATGGCTTCAATCACCTGCTTGGCCAATTCCGGAGCGGTGATGCCGTCAGGGCCGGCGCCGAGATTTGTCAGGTGAATCGGCTGCAATGTGAGCGAGAGCGTTTTGCTTCCGATGCCGGGAACGGTTACGTTTGCGTCCAGCTTGGCGTTGGTGATTTGGAAATCGTCCACTTCCAATTTTCGGCTGGCCTTCTTTTCTTCCTTCGGTGTCGCGCCGGCGATGTTCGTGCTGCCGGGGCCGCTGGTGTTTTCGTTGAGGTTCGCGAGAATCCTGCTGAGGTTATTTCCGCTCAGGCCGCCTTCAAAAGTGATTTCGGGCGCCTGGACATTGATGGACTTGATGATGATTTTGTCGGAAAGCAATGACCCCGGTTTGAGCGCCACGGAGACCGTGCCGACGGAAATGGCGTGCGGCGTTTTGCAGCCCTCGGGATTTCCGATCTGCAATCCTTTGAGCGAGCCTTCGCCGCCGAGCAGCGAGATATGCACCTCGTCGAGCTTCACATCCACCTTGGCCATTTTTGGGCCGATAGTTTCGACGCCTTCCTTGACAGCACCGTCCAAAAAGAAATGAAGCGCCAACGCAATGATGACAACCAGCGCCACAATGCCGACAACAATACCGAGCAGGATTTTTTTCATAAATCGATAGGGATCCAATACCAGACGTTCGCTCGCAATTTCGCCGAGCGTGCGTCAGCCGTCAATGGTCAAGGAGTTCCTGGACGACGCTGGCGAGCGCCGCAGGAAGGTAGGGTTTGGCGAGAAAACGATCGGGTTTCGCATCCGAATTGGAGAAGACGCTTTCATCCACGGTGCCGCTGACGAGAAGAATTTTTTGCCTGGGATTTCGCCGCCGGCATTCGCGGATCAAATTCATGCCGTCCATCTCGTGCATCGCAAAATCGGTGATGATCAATTCCGGGGGCGTGGCGGCGGCGGCGTAAGTTTCCAGGGCGACGGCGGGATTTGTGAAGGTTTGAATGTCGCACTTGAGGCCGCTCAAAACCTTCTCCGCCAGTTCCAAAAGGATTGGCTCGTCGTCCACAATGAAAACACGCGGGCGCGCCGGCTCATGTCCATTTCTTGATTTGGAAACTCCCATAGTTTCGTGAGAAACCTAATACATCCATTCGCCTTGGCAAGAATCTTTGCGGATTGGCGGGTGAATTGGAGCATCCCAAATTACCGTTGCGCGCTCGAAATGGGGGGCTTAATCTCCACCAGCGAACGCGCCACCCCCTTCGCAAAGGACAGTTGCCATGAAGAAGCCAAAGAAAATCGCCGCCAAACCACCTGCCGGGGAAACGCCGCCAACGCCCGCCAAATCACGCAAAAAATCCCCCAAGACAAAGGCCGCCGCCCTTGCCGCATCGAGCGAGCCCGTGAAGCCGCCGAAAAAGCCGCCGGGAAAACGCCTGCACAAATCCACAACCAAAGCGGTGGAGACGACACCGCCTGTCGAAATCAAATCCGTGGCGGAAACAAAACCTGTCGTCGAAGCGAAGGCGCCCGCGAAGCCGAAACGCGTTGCCAAAACGAAGGCCGCCGCCAAAATCACGCCCGCACCGATCATCGAACCAGCCCCCGAAATCAAACCGACCGCTGAAATGCCGCCTGCGCCCGCAAAACCCAAACGCGCCGCCAAAACCAAGGTGGCAGCAAAAATCACAGCCGCGGCGGCGGCTGAACCGGCACCCGAGCTCAAGCCGGCTGCTGAACTGCCGCCTGCCGTCGAAGCCAAGCCCAAACGCGCAAAGCCCAGAGCCAAGGCGAAACCGCCGGTGGCACCAGCGGCACCGGTCGTGACGCAACCGCCTTCGATTGCGCCGAGGCCGCCCACTGCATCAACGCCCGCGAGCGAACTGAAACAGAAAATGGAACAACCCATTCCCCCCGCGCCGACACCCGTCAAAAGAGCCACTCGGCCCGCGCGCAAAACTCCCTCGCGCATTCCGCCGATTTTGCTGGAGGGTGACAGGCCCTCGCCCGCCTCCCCGCCCATCAGTGGACCCGGGCAGCGATACGCGCTCGGTCCTACGCCGCCGATTGAAAAACTCCGGACAGAAGGCGAGCTGCCTGAATCCTACGGCACGGAAACTCTTCTCCTGACCGCGCGCGATCCGCATTGGCTTTACACGCACTGGGACCTGCCTGCCGATCAGCAGCGCCGCTACAACGCGTATTCGCGCGATGGCCATCTGGTCGTGCGGATCTATGTTGAAGTCGCGGGAGGCAAACCTGTGGTGGAGATTCACGTTCATCCGGAATCACGCCATTGGTTCGTGCACGTTGAACGCGCCAACACTCGTTACGTTGCAGAACTCGGTTATTATTCCGCCGCGGAAAAATGGACTGTCGTTGCCACCTCCGCGGCCACGCTCACGCCGCCGGATGCGGTGTCCACGGACACAACGGCGGAATTCGGGGTGATTCCCATCGAAGTGCCCATGGAGAGATTGCTTTCGCTTGTGAAAGAAGCGGTCCACGAAAGCGCCCCGCTGGCACGGGCGTTGCAGGAATTGCGCGCGGACGGCCATGCGGAACTGCCGGCCATGGTTGCACAGCACGCCGGCACCAGCGCGCCGCCAGGCACGAAACATGCCCGGGGCGCCAATGGTAAAAGCGCCGTGCCGTGGAAACCCTCCGAATGGACTCCGGCGCAGGAACGGGCGCTGGCCAAAGTCATCAGCATGGACCACGTGCGGCGCGTATGGATGGGCTCGCTTGAAATCACTGAATTAATTCGCCGCCAATTGCTCCAGGAAGCCGGCCCGGCCGCCGCTCCGGGACTCGGCGCCGTTTCATCCGCAGCACCCGCGCCTCCAGCCGAAGCCGTCACGGGCATTTCCAGCCCGGTTCGCAAAGCCGCCAGGCAAAAAGGTTTTTGGTTCAACGTGAATGCCGAATTGATCGTTTATGGCGCGACGGAACCCGATGCCACGGTGTCCATCGGCGGACGGAAGATCAAATTGCGCCCGGATGGTTCCTTCAGCTACCGTTTTGCGCTGCCGGATGGAAATTATGAAATGCCCGTCGTCGCCATTTCCGCCGACCAAAGCGATGGCCGCGCGGCCGATTTGAAATTCAGCCGGCGCACGGAATATCGCGGCGACGTGGGCGCGCATCCGCAGGACCCGGCTTTGCGGCCAATGGGGGCAGGGAATTTCTGACATGAACCAGGATGTCGAAGGGTGTCCCGGCGCCGCGGTTTCGTTTTTAGCAACCAAATGAAACGCCCGGTTCGCACCCTGATTCAAATTGTCGCTGTCGCGCTGCTGGTTTTTGGCGCGCTGGAAATTGGTTTGGAGATTGCGCATCATCAGGTGCAAGTGCGCGATCACGTGAACCCGATTCAAACGAATATCTGGCGCTATATCATTGGCGCGTTGCTGTTCGTGGTGGGAATCATTCTTTTCCTCGGCGCCAATTCCCTCGCCGAACAACTCACTGACGACGTCGAAGAAGAGGAAAAAGAGCAAGCATGACTCCTCTTCCCGCGAAATAAGCATGCAAGGGTATCTTTCGCTCATCCTCCACGCTCATCTGCCTTTCGTGCGGCACCCGGAGCACGAAAAATTTCTGGAGGAAAACTGGCTCTTCGAAGCCATCACCGAGACTTACGTTCCCCTCCTGCAAATCATGCAGGGCTGGCAGCGCGACGGCATGGACACGCGCCTGACCCTCACCCTCACACCCACGCTCTGCTCCATGCTCCTCGATCCGCTCCTGCAGAATCGTTACGTCCGCCATCTCGACGAACTCATCGACCTCGCCGAAAAGGAATTGCACCGCACGCATTGGGACAAGCCGCTGAACGAACTGGCGCACCTGTATCACCGGCGATTCACTGAAATCCGCGAGGCTTACTTCGCCTGCCAAAAAAATCTCATCGCTGCTTTTGCTGAATTTCAGGACGCGGGCGAACTGGAAATTATCACGAGCGCGGCCACGCACGCATTGTTGCCGTTGCTGGCAAATCATCCGCCCAGCGTGCGCGCGCAAATCCTCACTGCGCGCGATCATTACCGCAGCTGCTTTGGCCGCGACCCGCGCGGCATCTGGCTGCCGGAATGCGCCTATGTCGACGGCGTTGAAACCGTCTTGCAGGAGGCGAATATCCGCTGGTTTATCACGGATACTCACGGACTGTTGCACGCGAATCCGCGGCCGCGTTACGGCGTGTTTGCGCCGATCTTCACGCCGAACGGCATCGCTGCCTTTGGCCGCGACCTGGATTCGGCGAAGCAGGTCTGGAGCAAACACGAAGGTTATCCGGGCGACGCACACTACCGCGATTTCTACCGCGACATTGGTTTCGATCTCGACCTCGATTACGTCAAGCCTTACATGCCGGCTTCTGACAAACGCGGATTCACCGGCATCAAATATTTTCGCATCACCGGCGACTCACCCGATAAACAGGTCTATCGCCGTGTCCCTGCGCTGCAGACGGCCGCGGGTCACGCACAGCATTTCTTGGAGGCGCGCACGGCGCAAATCGCCCACCTCGCTGAAATCATGGATCGCCCGCCGCTCGTGCTTTCGCCGTACGACGCGGAATTGTTCGGCCATTGGTGGTATGAAGGGCCGGAGTTTTTGGATTATTTTGTTCGCAAGGCGTATTACGACCAAAATGTTTTTTCCCTCACGACGCCGGCGGATTATTTGAAGGAATTTTCCTCGAACCAAATCGCGAAGCCCGCCGCTTCGAGTTGGGGCGAGGAGGGCTACTGGCGGGTGTGGCTGAACGAGACGAACGAATGGATTTATCCGCACCTGCACGTCGCGCAGGAACGCATGACCAAACTCGCGCGCCATTTTCCGAGCCCGACTCCCTTGCAAACCCGCGCTCTGAACCAGGCCGCGCGGGAACTTCTTTTGGCTCAAGCCAGCGACTGGCCTTTCATTCTCCGCACGGGCACGAGCCCCGATTATGCCCGCAAACGCGTCAAAGACCATCTGTTCCGATTCATTGCACTGCACGATCAACTGACGAGCACCGGCATCGATGAGAAATGGCTCACGCAAATCGAGTCCCGCGACAATATTTTCCCGGAGGTTGATTATCTTTATTGGGCGTAGCCAATTTCAGGTGGCTGCAAGCATCTTCAACAACTCCGCCTCGTCGATAATTTTGATCCCGAGGGTCTTTGCCTTGTCCAACTTGGAACCCGCCTCCTCGCCAGCGACGACGAAATCCGTTTTCTTGCTCACGCTGCCGCTCACTTTTCCGCCCGCCGCTTCAATCTTCGCCGCGGCCTCCTCGCGTTTCAAATTCGGCAACGTCCCCGTCAGCACAAACGTTTTTCCCTTGAACGGCCCTGCCGCCGCGCGCGGCTGATATAGCTCCGATTTAAAATTCACGCCCGCCTTGCGCAGCCGGTCCACCAGGTTTCGATTGTGCGAATCGCTGAACCATTGCGTCAGGCTGCGCGCGATCACTTCGCCGATATCTTCCGCCTCCATCAACTGTTCTGCGCTGGCACCAAAGATATCATCCAGCATCGGGAATTGTTTGCAGAGCGATTTCGCGGCGCCGGTGCCCACGTGCAAAATGCCCAACCCATAAAGCACGCGCCAGGCGTCACGAGATTTGCTGGCCTCGACGCCGTCCAAAAAATTCTGTGCGGACTTTTCCCCCATGCGTTCCAGGTTGGCAACTTCATCGAGCTTGAGCTTGTATAGCTCCGCCACATCGCGCACCAACCCGCTCTCGACCAACTGCCGCACCAGCACTTCGCCGCCGCCCTCAATATCCATCGCGCCACGAGCGCACCAATGCTCCAGGTGGCCGCGCAGCTGCGCCGGGCAATCGGCATTCGGGCAATACCACGCGGCGCCTTCCTGGCTGCCGCCGGTGACCTCCTTCATCAATTTCGATCCACACTCCGGACAAACTTTCGGATAATGAAACGGCACTTCCTTTCCCGTCCGCTTCGTCAAAACCACATCCACCACTTTCGGGATTACCTCGCCTGCCTTTTCAATCGTGACCGTATCGCCGATGCGCACGTCTTTTTTGCGGATGTAATCTTCGTTGTGCAATGTCGCGCGGCTGATGGTGCTGCCCGCGAGAAATACAGGCTCGAGGTCGGCAGTTGGCGTGATCGCGCCGGTGCGGCCGGTTGTAATCAAAATGCCCTTCACCTTCGTCTCGGCCTGCTCAGCGGCGTATTTGTAAGCGATGGCCCAACGCGGCGCCTTGGATGTGAATCCCGCGCGTTCGCGTTGCGCGTTGGAATTCAATTTGATGACCGCGCCGTCGGTTTCGTAGGGAAATTTTTTTCGCAACTTATCCAGGTCGTCGATGGCGGCGACCAACTCATCGGCCGATTTGCAATGACGCGTCCATTCCGGCGTCTTGAATCCAAGCGTTTTCAGCCATGCCAGCAATTCCTCGTGCGTTTGCGGCTGCTCGCTCACGCCTTCCACGCTGCCCAAACCGTAAACGACAATATCCAGCGGGCGCTTCGCCACGAGCCGCGCGTCCAGTTGCTTCAGCGAGCCGGCTGCCGCATTGCGCGGGTTCGCGAAGGTTTCCTCGCCTGATGCCTTCCGTTCCACGTTCAACTTTTCAAAACCTGACTTCGTCAAAAACACTTCACCGCGCACTTCCAATAGAGTCGGGACCCCCTCCTGTTTCCCATGCAACCGCTGTGGAATGCTGCGAATCGTCCGCAGATTTGGCGTGATATCGTCGCCCGTGGAGCCGTCGCCGCGCGTGGCGCCCACGGTGAAGCTGCCTTTGTCGTAGCGCAAACTGATCGCGACGCCGTCCACTTTTGGTTCCACCATCCAATCGAGCGTTTCGTTTGGCAGGATGCGCTGCACCCGCGCGACGAAATCGCGCAGTTCCTCCTGCGAATAGGTGTTGTCCAGGCTGAGCATCGGCACGAGATGCTTCACCGGCTTGAATTCCTTGAGCGGCGTCCCGCCGACGCGCTGGCTCGGCGAATCCGGCGTCACCAATTCCGGAAATTCCTTTTCGAGATCGAGCAACTCGTGATAAAGCCGGTCATACTCGCGGTCGCTGATTTCCGGTTGGGCGAGCACATAGTAGGCGTAATCGTTGCGCCGAAGTTCATCCGCGAGTTCGGCGTGACGCTTTTTCGCTGAGTCGGTCATCAAATAAATTATTAACGAAAAGACCCAAGGGAGCAAAGACGCAAAACGAACCGTAAGTGTCCCGGTTTGAAGGAGCGCGGCATTTATGCCGCTTCAACAGGAAACGATCGAGCCTATCGAAAAAGTCGAAATCCGTTACTCTGTTACCCTATTACCTTGAAGCGACCTGAAGGTCGCGCTCCTGAGCATCCAATCAGGACATTACCAAACGAACCGCGCACATACTTTTCTTCGCGCCTCAGCAACTTTGCGCCTTTGCGTTTAAAAGCTCTTTCAATTCTCTCGACAAGCGCCGAGACGCGTTCCAGATTACTTTCATGGTTGCTGTCAATTCCACAATGCTGCCGCTCGGCACGGCAGCGCCCGATTTTCGACTGCCGGATGTTAGTGGCAAAACCGTCTCCCTTGCGGATTTCAAGGGCCGGCCATTGCTGGTAATGTTCATCTGTAACCATTGCCCTTACGTGAAGCATATCCGCGCCGGGCTCGCGCAACTGGGGCGCGATTACGCCATGGGCGATGCCGCCATCGTGGCCATCAGCTCGAACGACGTGGAGAATTATCCGCAGGACGGCCCGGATAAGATGAAAGAGGAAGCCAAATCCGCCGGATACAATTTTCCCTATCTCTACGACGCCACCCAGGCGGTCGCCAAATCCTATCGCGCGGCGTGCACACCGGATTTTTTTCTTTTCGATAAAAATCATCGCCTCGTCTATCGCGGGCAATTCGACGACAGCCGGCCCAGCAATGGCTTGCCTGTGACCGGCAAGGATTTGCGCGAGGCCCTCGATGCGGTGATCGAAGGCAAATCCCTTGCTCCCAACCAAAAGGCCAGCATTGGCTGCAATATCAAGTGGAAAGCCGGCAACGAGCCGGACTATTTCTGATAGCCGACTGGTCAGGTCCGCAGAATGGAATAAAATAGTTTGGCGTTCTCGCGCATTCTTCTGCATGCTTAATGAGACATTCTGCATACTTGAACCATGAACCAGTGGATTAGTGATTATCTCAAGGCGCAAAAAACAGCGCTCGATTCCATTCCCACGGAGGGAACGGCGCAATTGATCGAGCTGATGCGCACGGCGCTCAAGGAAGAGCGGCACATTTATGTTTTTGGCAATGGTGGCAGCGCCATGAACTCCTCGCACTTCGCCACGGACCTCGGCAAAGGCGCGTCGGATAAGGTCGGCAAGCGATTCCGTGTGCTGGCGCTGAACGATAACGTCAGTTGGATGACCGCGCTGGCGAATGATTATTCCTACGAGGAAGTTTTTGTCGGCCAGTTGCAAAATTACGGCAAACCGGGCGATATCGCGCTGGGCATCAGTGTCAGCGGCAATTCACCGAATTGCGTGAAAGCGCTGCAATGGGCCAAAGACCATGGGCTTAAGACCGTTGCCCTTGTGGGCGCCAAGCGCGGTCGGATGGCGGAGATCGCCGAACGTTCGATCGTCATCAACGACACGCATTACGGCCGGGTGGAGGATGCGCAAATGGCCATCTGCCATATGCTCTGCTACGCGTTCATGGAGAATCCGCAGTTGGGGAAATGAGCAGCCCGGAGGGCTCGTCATTTATGGTGAATTTCCGTCGCCCCTGCCGGGGCGAGTTTTTATTTCCATGTTCCTGACCGGGGATGTTATCCCCGGCTAATTTCCCGCAACCCTCCGGGTTGTTTCGCCAGTTTTACCATACTCTCCACAATTCATTGATTGTTCGGCGTTCGATGTTCGATGTTTTTGGAAAAGGCCCGCTTTACACTTTCCGGCACGGGGCCTAGACTCGGCTCATGTCCGACTTTGATCCTGCAGATTTCGTTGACGACGATTTTCAGGCGCGCAAAACGCAATCGGCGGCGTCACCGTCCGCCCCGCCTTCCCGCGCACCCACGCGCGAGGAAGTCGATACCCGCGTCACGGACACTCAGCAGAAGCTCATTGAACTCAAACGAGCCCAGGAAGAACTGGAACGCGAACGGTCCGCCCTGGAGGAAACCCGCCGCCGGCAGATGGAATTTCAAACCGGCCGGCAGGAAATGATTCATAATCTGACGCGCGGCCTTGGCCTGCTGGAAGAGGCGGAATTCACCGCGCGCCGCGACGCCGAGCAAATGTCCAAAACCATCGCCGATTTCCGCGATGTGCTCTCGAAAATCGAGGCCGTGCGCGAGGAAACCTGGACGAAGGATAATTTCAACGTTGAACTCACCCGCGCCCTTACCGCCATCGAAAACGGCCGCATGGAATGGAACACTGCGCGGCTGAAATTTCCCGTTTTGACGGGTGAAAAACCGCAGGCCGCCGCTCCCGGCCAACCCGCCGCGGCGCAGGAGATGTTTCCAGCAAGTAACCGCAGCTTCGGCGAATTGTGCAAACTCGGCCTCGCCCTCACCTGGCCGCTCGTGCTCGTGGCTTTGGCGGCCCTGGGCGTGTTCGCCGCGATTCTGTTGTCGTCGCACCGTTGAATAGTCCGTTTGCATGGCATGGTTCAAGAAAAAGCCAGACCCGATTTCAGACCGCGCGCGCGCGCTGACTGACGAAATCGCCGCCCTCGAAGCGCAGATCAAGAGCCTCGATTCGAAACTACAGCAGGCGCCGCCTCCGGCGAAGCTGCGTTCGACGGCCATTCCGCACGGCGAAACCATCCAGCGCGCGGCAGAGTTGGAAACCCGAAACCCGAAACCCGAACCTACCAAACCAGAAACTCCCAGGCCGCAGGATCCGATTTTTGAAGAGGTGGACCAGGACCGATTGAAAGCGCGCGGGGAAATCGCGACGCCGGAACATTACAACGAACTGGGCATCCGCAAATACGATTTGCCCGCGCTGCTGCGGCGCATCCGCAATCATTTCCGCGGCCCGTCCACGAACAATCCCAAGCTGGTTCATTATCTCGCCGCCGGCGGTGTGCAGGGATTGCGCCCATTGCGCTATGAAAAGCGCGTGGCGCGCAACCGATTCATTTTCTTCGTCGCGATTTTGTTTTTGGCCCTGCTCGGCATCATTCTTGTTTTCGTGAGACGTCATTGAACCGCCCATTCATCGGGCGCGCCAATCCCACAATTAACGCAATTTAGAATTATTCCAAATATTGACAATTGAAGGGCGGACGCTTAGTTTGCAGAACCGATGACCCGTGTCGAACACAAAAAGCTGGATGAGCATTTGAGCAAAAGGCTCTCCACGAGCGGCTTTCGTTTCACGCCGCAGCGTCAGCATGTGTATGATGTGCTGATGGCGGAGCGGGATCATCCGACAGCGGAGGAAGTTTTTATCCGCGCGAAGCGGCGCATGCCGGATATTTCGATGGCGACGGTGTATAATTGCCTGGATGCGCTGGTGCGCTCCGGCGTGGCGCGGCAGGTGACGGTGGATCGCGGAGCGACGCGGTTCTGCCCGAATATGCGGGAGCATTGCCATTTTTTCTGCGACACATGTGAGCATGTGTTCGATATTGAGCTATCCGATGAGGGTCCGGAGGGTATCGCGCTGCCGAAGGGTTTCAAGGCCGCCCGATTTGAGATTGCAATTCACGGGGTTTGCGCAAAATGCGCGAGCCATGCCAAATAGAGTGAATTGACTTCACGGAGGGATTGAACAATTTAACTTTTTGCACTTTTAAGAATGAGCACGGCAACAGAGACAATTGAGGGATTAGTCCAGCAGGAGTACAAATACGGTTTTTACACGGACGTCGAAACGGAGTCCGCGCCGCCGGGGCTGAATGAGAACATCATTCGGCTGATTTCGGCGAAGAAAAAAGAGCCGGAGTGGCTGACGGAATGGCGGCTGAAAGCGTTCCGTTACTGGCAGACCATGAAGGAGCCGACGTGGCAATTCGTAAAGTATCCGCCGGTGAATTTCCAGGACATTACTTATTACTCGGCGCCCAAACAAAAAACCGACGGGCCGAAGAGCCTGGATGAAGTTGATCCGAAGTTGCTCGAGACTTACGAGAAGCTCGGCATTCCGTTGCGTGAACGCGAGCGGCTGGCGGGCGTGGCGGTGGACGCGGTGTTTGATAGCGTGTCGGTGGGCACGACGTATCGTGAAACACTGGCCAAGCAGGGAATTATTTTTTGCTCGATGAGCGAAGCGGTGCAGGAGCATCCCGAACTCGTGCGCAAATATCTTGGGACGGTTGTGCCTTACACGGACAATTATTACGCGGCGCTGAATTCGGCGGTGTTCACGGACGGTTCGTTTTGTTACATCCCGAAGGGCGTGCGCTGCCCGATGGAGCTTTCGACTTATTTCCGCATCAATGCGGCGAAGTCCGGCCAATTCGAGCGGACGCTGATCATTGCGGATGACAGTTCATATGTGAGTTATCTCGAGGGCTGCACGGCGCCGATGCGTGATGAAAATCAATTGCACGCGGCGGTGGTGGAACTCATTGCGCACGAGAAGGCGCAAATTAAATATTCCACGGTGCAGAACTGGTATCCGGGCGATGCGGAGGGACGCGGGGGCATTTACAATTTCGTGACCAAGCGCGGCTTGTGCAAAGGCGCGAATTCCAAAATCTCCTGGACGCAGGTGGAGACGGGTTCGGCGATCACGTGGAAATATCCGAGCTGCATTTTGCAGGGGGATAATTCCATTGGGGAATTTTATTCCGTGGCGGTGGTGAACAATTTCCAGCAGGCGGATACGGGCACGAAGATGGTGCACATCGGCAAGAACACGCGCAGCACGATTGTGTCGAAGGGCATTTCGGCGGGGCGCGGCCAGAACAGTTATCGCGGGCTGGTGAAGATCCAGAAGAGCGCGGCGAATGCGCGCAATTTTTCGCAGTGCGATTCGATGCTGATTGGCGACCGTTGCGGCGCGCATACGTTTCCCTACATCGAGGTGAAAAACACTTCGGCATCGGTGGAGCATGAAGCGACGACTTCGAAAATCGGCGAGGACCAGATTTTTTACTGCAATCAGCGCGGGCTTTCCACGCAGGACGCCGTGAACATGATCGTGAACGGCTTCTGCAAGGAGGTATTCAAGGAGCTGCCGATGGAATTCGCGGTTGAGGCGCAGAAGCTTCTCGGCGTGAGCCTCGAGGGAAGCGTGGGCTAGACACTAATTTCGCGAATTAACACGAATTTCGATAACAGGGAATTCGTGTGGTTCGTGTCCCAAAATTTTTACATGAGCAAACCTATTCTTGAAATCAGAGACCTGCACGCGGGCGTGGAGGGCAAACAAATTTTGAAAGGCGTCAGCCTGACCATCCATCCGGGTGAAGTCCACGCGGTGATGGGACCGAACGGCAGCGGCAAAAGCACGCTGGCAGCGGTGCTCGCGGGCCGCGATGGCTATGATATCACTGGCGGAGAGGTCATTTACAATGGCCACGACCTGCTGGACCTCGATCCGGAGGAACGCGCGCGGGAGGGGTTGTTCCTTGCGTTTCAATATCCGGTGGAAATTCCCGGCGTGAACAGCACGTATTTTTTGAAGGCGGCGCTCAACGAGATTCGCAAGGCCAAGGGCGAGCCCGAACTGGACGCGATCGAATTCCTGCAGATCGTGAAGGACAAGATGAACTTGCTGGAGCTGAAGGATGATTTGCTCAAGCGCTCGGTCAATGAAGGCTTCTCCGGCGGTGAAAAGAAGCGCGCGGAAATTTTCCAGATGGCGATTCTCGAACCCAAGCTGGCCATTCTCGACGAAACGGATTCCGGGCTGGACATTGACGCGCTGAAAATAGTTTCGCACGGCGTGAACAAATTGAAGCGTGCGGACAACGCCCAACTCGTCATCACGCATTATCAGCGCCTGTTGAACTACATCGTGCCTGATTTTGTGCATGTGCTCGTGGACGGCCGCATCGTGAAATCCGGGAACAAGAGCCTGGCGCTTGAATTGGAGGCGAAGGGCTATGATTGGATCAGCGGCGGCCATGCGGTGCCGGCGTGAGGGAAACATTGGACTTTGCTCGCGGAGGACAACAACCCTGAAAAAATGGAGACAGGCAGGATGCCTGTCCTCCGTTACAGCTAAAGCTTGCGGCTGCAAAACGGCGCTTTTACGCTGCTGACAATGCGTCTGCTTGATCGTTACACCTTGCGCGAGTTTCTTTTCTGGCTCGCGGTTTTTTTTGGCGCATTTCTTTTCATCTGGATTGCGTTCGATTTGAGCTTCGAGCTGCACCGATTGCAGCAGTATCACCTGCGCGGGAAGGATATTGTCGAATATTACTTTTTCGAGGCGCCGGAATTCATTCCCATCGCAATGCCGGTGTCACTCCTGCTGGCGCTGTTGTATTCGGTGACGAACCACGCGCGTTACAACGAAATCACAGCGATGCGCGCGGCGGGCATCAGCCTCGGGCGAATCTGCATGCCTTATGTAACCGTGGGTTTTCTACTGAGCGTGGGTTTGTTGTTATTCAATGAATATTGCGCGCCGGGCGCGGCGGACAAGGCGGACGAGGTTTTGCGGCACCGGGTGGAAAAAATAACGGCGGCAGACCGCTACAAGGTGCAGCCTTTTACGTTCATCAATTCCAGTGTCGGCGGATTGGGCCGGGTATGGACGGCGCCGGTTTACAACATGAAAACTTCCGAGATGTCCAAGCCGACGGTGACGTGGCCGACGAACGGGACGTCGCAATTCTGGCTTTCGGCGGATTCCGCGGTCTGGACAAATCACGCGTGGTTTTTCTCGGGAGATGTGGTTGAAAATCTCGACAACGTGCGGGTGTTGAAAACGAATGCGGTGTCCGTGCCGGCATTTACCGAGACGCCGAGGGAGATTCTCAGTGTCATCCGGGTGAACGCGTACCGGAGTCTTAACAGCAGAACGCACCGGGCGGATGTTCCGCTGAGGGATGTCATCAATTATCTGCGGCTGAATCCGCATCCTGACCGGAAGATGCGCCAGTGGCTTTACACGAAATTGCACGGTCGGTTTGCCGGGCCGTTCGCGTGCCTGGTGGTGGTGTTTGTGGCGATCCCGTTTGCGGCGGCTTCGGGCCGGCGAAATGTTTTCGTGGGTGTGGCGGCGAGCATCAGCATTTTCTTCGTGTATTTCGTTCTGCAGCAGGTTGGGCTGACGTTTGGAGAAACGGGCTGGCTCCCCTCGTGGCTCGGGGCCTGGTTTCCGAACCTGTTTTTCGGGATTGGCGGCCTGTTGATGATGGCGAAGGTGAGGTGAGTTCAGAGAGTTTGAGAGGTTGGGAGTTAAAGAGTTGAGAGTTGCGGGGGCGACTGGTATCAACTTTCCGTTATCGACTCTGAATTATCAACTGAACTGGCGCAATTGAAGGGGCGTTACGAGCGGCTGAGCCTGCTGTATCACGTGGGCAACGTCATCCACTCGACGCTCGATCCGCAGGAGGCTTTGCAACTGATCGTGAACGAAGCGGTGCGGGTGATGCGGGCCTCGTCCGGTTCCGTGGTGTTGATCAATCCCACCAGCAATTTTCTGGAGATCCAGGCAGCGAAAGGTCTGCCGGCCAATGCGTCGGAATTGAAATTGCGCGTTGGCGAAGGCATTACCGGCTGGGTGGCGCGAGTGGGCCAGCCCGCGCGCATCGGCGATGTTGCCCGGGATCCGCGCTATATCATGCTGGAACGGAATGTCCGCTCCGAACTCGCCGTGCCGCTCGAAGTGAACGGTGAAGTGCGTGGTGTGTTGAACGTGGATTCGGACATGGAAAACGCGTTCGGCGCCGATGACCAGGAATTGCTGGAGGCGCTGGCGGTGCAGGCGGCGCGCGTGATTCAAAACACCTGGCTCTATGAACAATTGCGGCTGAAAGCCCGCCTGTTCGAATCCCTTGCGAATGTCAGCCGCACGATTAATTCCACATTGAACCTGGACGATGCTCTGCAGGTGGTCACGGCGGAGGCGTGCGTGCTGATGCGCGCCAAGATGTGTTCGCTGATGATGATCGATGATTCGCGCGAGCACCTGGATTTGCGGGCGAGTTATGGCGCAGGCGACGCCTATCTCAGCAAGCCGCGCCTGAACGCGAACGAAAGCCTGCTGGGCGTGGTGGTGCGGCGCAAAAAACCATTGCAGGTGGCGAATGTCCAGATCTCAAGCCGTTATCAAAATATCGAAGTGGCGCGGCGTGAGGGACTGGTTTCGCTTTTGAGCGTGCCGCTTTTGTTCACCGGGGAAGCCATCGGCACGCTGAGCGTTTATACGGGTGTGCCGTATAATTTTTCGAACGAGGAAATCCGCATCCTTTCCGCGCTGGCCGAGCTTTCGGCCATTGCGATTGAAAAAGCGCGGCTTTATGAGCGCATCGTGGATGTGGAGGAGCAATTGCGCCAAAACGAAAAGCTTTCCGCGCTCGGGTTGCTGGCGGCCGAAGTGGCGCATGAAATCCGCAATCCATTGACGGTGATGAAGATGTTGTATCACTCGCTGGATTTGAAATTTCCGAGCGGCGATCCGCGCAACAAGGACGCGAGCATCATCAGCGAGAAAATCGAGCACCTGAACAAAATTGTGGAGCAGATCCTGGCGTTTGCACGCACCAGCGAGCCGAAGCTGGCGCCGGTGAATTTGAATCAATTGCTTGACGAACTGGGATTGCTTGTCCGGCACAAGCTGAAAAATCAAAATGTGGCCTGGAAGACGAAGTTGCAGCCGAACCTGCCGGCCATTACCGGCGATGCGACGCAATTGGAGCAGGCGTTTTTGAATCTTATTCTGAATGCGACCGAAGCGATGCCGAACGGAGGAACGTTGACAATCACCGCCAAGGCGGCCACAGCGGGTCAGGGCAGCGCGCGCGCGCCGTTGATAATTGTGGAGATTCGCGATACGGGCGAGGGCATGACGGAGGAACAACAGCAACGCGCGTTCACTTCGCTGCTGAACACGACCAAGCGGACCGGCACAGGACTGGGATTGGCGATTGTGCATCGCATCGTCGAGGCACATCACGGCAAACTGACGTTGCGGTCGAAGAAGGGTGCGGGGACGACGATTCGGGTGATGTTGCCGAGATGAATTGCGGATCGAGGACGCTCGCCCCACCGTTGCGCCGCTGAACGCGGCGCGCCGTCCCTACCAGGCTGCCGCTGTTTTTCGCTTTCTTGCGACGAGGGGATTTGCCTGTTAGTTTGCGCCCGCGTGGAAAAGCGATTTCTCATTGTCGCGGTTGGCCTGAGCTTGCTTCTCATTTCCTGCGGGCGGCCCGGGCCGTCGTCTGTTTCCGGAACCAT
>Ga0335085_10002339_pt1 | contig 35782 bp, 35 predicted proteins | sample Lox_Sample_45_FD_206712 | JGI IMG/M metagenome (GOLD analysis project Ga0335085, IMG submission 206712) | Soil microbial communities from Loxahatchee National Wildlife Refuge, Florida, United States - Lox_Sample_4.5 | ecosystem: Environmental > Terrestrial > Soil > Wetlands | place: USA... | reverse complement strand
GACGCGGTTGCCGCGGGCATCGCGCAGGAGATGAAGCGCGACGAGCGCGTCGTGCTGTTCGGCGAGGACACGGCCGCCGCGGGCGGCGTGTTCAAGACCACGGTGGGCCTGTTCGAGCAGTTCGGGCCGAAGCGCGTCAAGGACACGCCGATCTCGGAGCTCGCGATCCTGGGCGCGGCGATGGGCGCGGCGATGACCGGCCTGCGGCCGGTCGCCGAGATCATGTTCTCGGATTTCCTCGCCTGCTGCTGGGACTACGTCGCCAACGAGATCGCGAAGACGCGCTACATGAGCGACGGGCAGATCACGTTGCCGCTCGTCATCCGCACGGCGAACGGCGGGGGCGCGCGCTTCGGCGCCCAGCACTCGCAGAGCGTCGAGAACTGGGCGATGGCGATCCCGGGCATCAAGGTGGTCGCGCCCTCCACTCCCGCCGACGCGAAGGGGCTGCTCGCCGCCGCGATCCGCGACCCGGACCCGGTCGTCTTCTTCGAGCACAAGAGCCTGCTCGCCGACAAGGGCGAGGTACCCGAAGGCGAGCACGTCGAGCCGCTCGGCAAGGCGAAGGTGCTGCGCGAGGGCAAGGACGCCACGATCATCGCGCTCGCCCTGATGGTGCCGCGGGCGCTCAAGGCGGCCGAGACGCTCGCCGCCGAGCACGGCATACAGGCGACGGTAATCGACGTGCGCTCGCTCGTGCCCTTGGACGCCCGGACGCTGCTCGAGCACTCGGCGCGCACCGGGCGCGTTTTCACCGTCGAGGAGAACCCGCGCCTGTGCGGCTGGGGCGCCGAGATCGCCTCGATCATCCAGGAGGAGGCGTTCGCCTCGCTGAAGGGACCCGTCGTGCGCATCACCACCCCGCACGTGCCGCTGCCCGCGGCCGACCGGCTCGAGGACTCCGTCATTCCTTCGGCGGCGCGCATCGCAGACGAGGTCAAGCGCGCGCTCGAAACGAAGCGCGCGGCGTAGCAAAACCGAGAGGCAAAGATGGACGTGATCATGCCCCAGCTGGGCGAGACCGTGACCGAGGGAACGGTCGCGAACTGGTACAAGAAGGTCGGCGATACCGTCAAGGCGGACGAGCCGCTCTTCGACGTCGAGACCGACAAGGTGACCACCGAGGTTCCGTCGATCGCCGCCGGCGTGGTGAAGGCCATCCTGGTCGAGGCCGGCCAGACCGTGCCCGTCGGGACCGTGCTCGCGGTCATCGAGCCGGCGCCGAAGTAGGCGACGCAGTACACGAAGGAGAATCGAGATTGAGCAGCGCGAAAGACAGGAAGATCGGCTGGATCGGCGCCGGCCGCATGGGATTCGAGATGGCGCGGCGGCTCGCGAAAGGCGGCTGCGACCTCGCGGTGTGGAACCGCACGCGTGCCAAGGCGGAGCCGCTGGCTGCGGACGGCGCCAGGATAGCCGGCTCTCTCTCCGAGCTGTCTGCGTGCGACATCGTGTTCTGCATGGTGTCGACCTACGATGACGTCAAGGAGGTGATTTCGGGGTCCAAGGGCCTGCTTTCCGGATCCGCCAAGCCGCGCATGGTGGTCGAGTGCTCCTCCATCTCCCTGGACGGATCGGCCGAGCTGCGAAAGACCCTCGCCGCGCGCGGCGTCGAGCTCCTGTCCGCGCCGGTGTCGGGCAACGCCAAGGTGATCAAGGCGGGCAGGCTGGTTTTCGTCGTGTCGGGCCCCAAGGCGGCGTACGACGACGCCGCGCCCTACCTCGCGATGATGGGACAGGGCTCCTCGTACGTGGGCGAAGGCGAGCTTTCGCGCATCGTGAAGATCTGCCACAACGTGATGCTCGGCGTGGTCACCCAGTCGATGGCTGAGATCACCGTTCTCGCGGAGAAGGCGGGCGTGCCGCGCCACGCCTTCCTCGATTTCCTGAACAAGAGCGTCATGGGCTCGACCTTCACGCGCTACAAGACCCCGGCATTCGTCAACCTCGACTTCCACGTCACCTTCACCCCGTATCTGCTGCGCAAGGACCTCGACCTGGGCCTCGAGGCGGGGCGCAAGTTCGAGGTGCCCATGCCGCTCGCGTCGGTGACGCGCGACCTCATCCAGTCCATGATGGGCAAGGGCATGACCGAGGAGGATTTCTCGACGCTCCTGGTGCAGCAGGCGCAGGCGTCGGGCCTGACGCTCAAGCCCGAGAACGTCGCGGTGGGAGACGGTCTCGCGTAGGTTTTTTCACAGAGGAGCTCCAATGAAGACCATTACAAGAATATTCGCCGTAATCGCCATGGCGGGCGCGACCCAGGCGTTCGCGCAAGGCTACCCGAACAAGGCAGTGCACATGATCATTTCCTTCACGCCGGGCAGCTCGACCGACATCGTCGGCAGGATCGTGGCGGCGAAGCTGTCGGAGATGTGGCACCAGCCGGTCGTGGCCGAGAATCGGGCCGGAGCCGGCGGCTCCATCGGGTCCGCCGCGGTCGCCAAGGCCGACCCGGACGGCTACACGCTGCTCGTCAACTCGAACGCACATTGCGTCAACCCGGCGATCTACGCCAAGCTGCCCTACGACACGCTCAAGGACTTCAGCGACATCGCGCCGCTTGCGATCCAGCCCAACGTCCTTACCGTGAGGCCGGACGGGCCCTACAAGACCGTGATGGATCTGGTCAACGCCGCCAAGGCCAAGCCGGGCGTGCTCAACATCGGCCACGCGGGCGTGGGCAGCGGTACGCACCTCACGACCGAGAAGTTCATCGCCGCCACCGGCATCAAGATCGTGCAGATCCCCTTCAAGGGAACGCCGGAAGTCATCACCGCGATGTTCAGCGGCAGCGTCGACGCGTACTGGGCCCCGATCTCGGCGGCGATGGGCAGCATCAAGGGCGGCAAGCTGCGTCCGCTGGCGGTCAGCACGCCGAAGCGCAATCAGCAGCTGCCGGACGTCCCGACGCCGGCCGAGGCCGGAATCAAGGGCACGGAATCGCCGCTTTGGTTCGGACTGTGGGGGCCTGCGAGGCTGTCTTCCGAGCTCGTGAACAAGATCAACGCCGACACGCGCAAGGCGCTCGTCGATCCGGCGGTCAAGGAGCGGCTGGTGAACGGAGGCAACGAGACCATGGACATGTCGCCGCAGGAGTTCTCGCGCCTGATCCGCTCGGAGATCGAAGAGTACGGCCGGGTGCTGAGGGCCGCGGGCATCAAGCCGCAGTGAACGAAAGCCCGCCCGGGACGTCATAGCACGACGACGTCCCGCCGGCGGCGCTGTCTTCGGACGTCCGAACGCGGAGGGGGCATGAGGAATTTCACGCACGCCGTAGCAGTGATTCTCGCGGCGGGTGCCGCGCAGGCATTTGCGGCCTATCCGGACAGGCCGGTGAAGGTGGTGATCACGTTTCCGCCCGGAAGCGGAGCCGACATCACGGGGCGGGTGGCGACCCAGAAGCTGTCGGAGATCTGGGGCCAGCCGGTCGTCGTCGAGAACCGCGGCGGCGCAGGTGGCTCGATCGCCAATGCGGTGGTGGCCAAGGCCGCGCCCGACGGCTACACGCTGCTCGTGGACGCGTCGGCGCACGTCACCACGCCATGGATGTACAAGGCGCTCCCGTACGACGCGCTCAAGGATTTCGTCGAGATCGCGCCGATCGCCGGGCAGCCCGATTTGCTCGTGGTCAATCCGCATTCGAGCTTCAGGTCGCTTAAGGATCTCCTCGACCAGGCAAAGGCGAATCCGGGCAAGATCAACTTCGCCTCGGCCGGCGTCGGCAGCGGGACTCACCTGAATCTGGAGAAATTCAAGCTGGCCTCGGGCATCAACGTCACCCACATCCCGTACAAGGGTTCCCCGGAAGTCGTGACGGACCTCATCGGTGGCCGGGTCGATGCCTACTGGATCCCGATCTCGGTCGGGGAGTCTTTCATCAAGGACGGGAAGCTGAGGGCCCTCGCGATCAGCAGCACGCAGCGCGCGCCGCAATTGCCGGACGTGCCTACCGCCGCGGAGGCGGGTGTTCCCGGCTTCGAGTTCACGCTCTGGTTCGGGCTCTGGGGCCCGGCGGGGATGTCCCCGGAGCTGGTGAGCAAGATCAACAAGGACATGGAGACCGCGCTTTCCAGCGCGGATGTGAAGGAACGCATGGCGAAGCTCGGGAACGAGATCATGCACATGACGCCCTCGCAGTTCAGCGAGTTCGTGCGCAGCGAGATGGCCGACTACGGCCGCATGCTGAAGACCGCGGGGGTCAAGCCACAGTGACCGCGTCGGCACGCGCGGCCGGGGCGCCGGGCGACCGGACGCGCCCGCGCATCTCGGTCTCGGGAGCCGGCAAGCGCTTCGGCGACCTCGCGGTGTTTAGCGATGTCGAACTTCAGGTGGGAGATCGGGAGGTGCTCGCGATCATCGGACCCTCCGGATGCGGAAAGACGACGCTGCTGCGATGCATGAACGGGCTGCTCCCCTTGAGCGCGGGCGAAGTGCGCATCGACGGGGAGCCGGTCGCGGGTCCGCGCGAGGGCGTGGCGATGGTGTTCCAGCATTTCGGCCTGTTCCCATGGAAGACCGTATTCCAGAACGTCGCCTACGGGCTCAAGCTCGCCGGTGCCTCGCGCGCCGAAATCGAGGACAGGGTTCCGCGATTCATCAAGCTGGTTGGTCTGGAGGGGTTCGAGGCTTATTATCCCTACCAGATCTCGGGCGGAATGCAGCAGCGCTGCGGGCTCGCCCGCGCGCTCTCGGTAGAGCCCAGGGTTCTCCTGATGGACGAGCCCTTCGGAGCGGTCGACGCTCAGACGCGGGAGATACTGCAGCTCGAGCTGCTGCGCATATGGGAACAGAGCCAGACTACGATGGTGTTCGTGACGCACGCCATCGACGAGGCCGTTCTCATGGGGGACCGGGTGCTGGTGCTCAAGGGCCGGCCGAGCAGGGTCCACGAGATCGTCGCAGTGGACCTGCCGCGCCCGCGCAACCGCGAAACACTGCTCCTGCCGCGCTTCGCCGAGCTGCGCGAGCACGTCTGGAGTACCCTGATGATCGATGCGCGCCAAGCGGAATTCGAAGTGAGGAGATAGACTGTTGTTCATAAACAGAACGAGGAGGAATGCCGATGACGAACTCAAGCGGTAGATCGGCCGTGGCGATGCGCGCCGCGTGGTTTGCAGTGGCTCTGATGTGCGCGCCGGCGCTGCGCGCGGAACAGCCGAAGCTGACGATCGGAACCCCGGGAGTCCCGCCGATCTTCGGCGTAACGATCGTTCTGGTCGCTGACCACGAGGGCTTCTTCAAGAAGAACGGAGTCGACGTTACCGTGCGCCCCTTCGACAACGGCACCTTCGCCGCGCGCGCGGTCGTGGCCGGCGACATCGACGCCGCCATGTCGGTGACGGCCTTGCTCATCAGCCAGATCTCGAACGCGGACGTACCCCTGGTGGGCATCTGGGGCATGGAGCATCCTGACTGGCTCCTCGCCTCGACCGACCCGGGTGCGAGCTGCGCGACGATCAAGGGCCAGGCGGTGGGCGTGGACACGCCCGGCGGCGCTCGCTCGATCGCGCTCAAGACGCTCCTCATCGGCGGCTGCCACATGAAGCTGGAGGACGTCCAGCAGGTGGCGCTTGGCTCGAACACGTCGGCGGCGATGATCGCTGGGCAGCTGAAGTATGGCGCGCTGCACATCGACGACGTTCCCGCAATCGAGGCGCAGGGCAAGACTGTCAAGTCGATCGTCACGCAGCGTCAGGTGCGTCCGAACGATCATTACCTGATGATCGTTGCGCGCCGCGACAATCTGGAGAAGAAGCGAGACGCCTTTGTGCGCATGCTCGCCGGGCTGATCGACGCCGAGCGTTTCATGCGCGACCCGGCGAACCAGTCCAAGTTCGCCCAGATCGCGGCGCCGACCGGCCGCGCCCCGGACCTTGCCGTCAAGGCGCTGAAGGCCTACCTCGACATGGAATTCTGGCCGCACGAGAAGGACGGCCTGACGCGCGCCTACATCGAAGCCGTGGGCAAGACCCAGGTGGCCGTGGGCAACATCAAGGCGGGCAAGACCGTGGCCCCGTACGAGCGCCTGGTCGATCCGAGCGTGTGGCGGGACGCCTACGCGCTCGTGAACAAGCGCTGATCGTGAACAGCGGGGTCGCCCCCATGGTCCGAGAGAGCAGCGGATTGCGCTATGCGACCGTCGCCGCGAGCCTTCTCGCGGGTGCGGCGGCATGGGAGATCGCGGGCCGCACGATCTCGGGCGCTTTCTGGGCACCGCTCTCGGCGACCCTCGCCAGCGTCGCAGGATTTGCGCGCGGCGGCACGCTGATGCACGCGGGGCTCGAGTCGCTCCGCCTCTACGTCACGGGAACGCTGCTGGGGATCGCGATCGGAGCGCCGATAGGCGTGCTGCTCGCGCGGGTCGCCTGGCTGCGCGTCGCGCTCGAGGACTACATCATGGTGCTCTACGCCACGCCGATGGTGGCATTGATCCCGTTCATTCTCTCGATCATGGGATTCGGCTTCGCGCCAAAGGTGCTGGTGGTCTTCCTGTTCGCGGTGTTCCCGGTGCTCTACAACACGGTCGAGGGGGCGCGCAGCGTCCGCCCCGAACTCGTCGAGGTGGCGCGTTCATTCCGCTCGGGTGAATGGCAGCTGTGGCGGGACGTGATGATCCCGTACACGCTGCCCTACACCATGACGGGCATTCGCCAGGCGATCGCCCGTGGCCTTGTCGGTATGGTGGCCGCGGAGTTCTTCTTGAGCCCTTCGGGCCTCGGGGAGCTGATCGTGACGGGGTCGCAAAGCTTCGACACAGCGCGGATGCTTGGTGCAATCCTGACTATAGTGCTCGTCGGCGTGGCCCTGATGGACGTCGGCCGGTACCTCGAAAGACGCCTCGCTGCCTGGAAGGAGTACGGCACGTGAGCAGCGTCATCGCCGTCCGGCAGGACGTCGCCCCGGAGCGTTCGGCGACGAAGCCGCCTTCGCCCCTGGCGCTCAAGCTGGCGGCCGGGGTGATCCTGCTCCTGATGTGGGAGATCGTCGTGCGAGCGTTCGCGCCCGAATACGTGGCGCGTCCCACCGGCATCGTCAGAGTCTTCTCCGGCGTGATCACCGACGCGCAGTTCCTCGCCGCGGCGGGCGCTACCCTGTCGGCCGTGGCTGGAGGGCTCGTCGTGTCGCTTTTCGCCGGAACCCTCGTCGGGCTCGCCATGGGGCGAGTTGCTGCCGTCGAACATGGCCTGCGCTACTACGTCAACAGCCTGTTCGCTACTCCGATGGTAGCGATCGTACCCCTGGTGACGCTGTGGTTCGGCTACAGCGGGGAAGCGCGGCTCGCGGTGGTGGTGTTCGCCTCGTTCTTTTCCATCGCGATCAACGTCTGCGACGGTGCCCGCTCGGTACCGATGGACTACCTCGAAGTGGCGCGCTCCTTTCGGGCGCGGCCCTGGGGAACGGTGTTCGACGTGATCCTGCCTTCGTCGCTCCCTTATCTCCTCGCCGGGGTGCGGCTCGCGGCCGGGCGTGCCCTCATCGGCGCAGTGGTGGCCGAATTTTTCATCTCGGTTCCGGGGCTCGGGTACTACATTCTCTACCACTCGCGGGTGTTCCAGCACAACGAGGCCTTCGTCGCGGTGATCGTTCTGGTTGCGACTGGAGTCGGCTTTGATGTCTTCGTCAGCTGGCTCACGCGCCGCTACATGCCCTGGGGCCGGCGAGGCTGAAGCGGAGCGAGCGGCTCGACAATCGAGGAGGTGCAATGGCCAAGCAGCGGATCAGCTACGTCGACATCGGCCGGATGGACGCCGACATGCGCCGGGAAATGGAGCGGTGCCAGCGCGAGGGCACGCCCCGGCCGGAAAGCTCGGCTATCCGCGCCCACGTTCCGGCCTGCTTCTGGTTCTTCGCCAACTCGTGGCGCGACATTTTCAGGAACGGCGTGCTCGACCACGCGATCAAGGAGCTGTGCCGCCTCTACGTGTCGCGCTCGGTCGAATGCGAGTACTGCGGCAACCAGCGCTCGGTCAGGGCGACGAACAGCGGAGCCCTGGTCGAGGGCCAGGTCAGGGATCTGCTCGACTTCGAGAAGTCGACGCGGTACAACGAGCGCCAGAAGGCGGCCCTTGCCTACGCCGAAGCGATCACCTGGCACACGCCTACCGACGACGCTTTCTGGGACCGTATGTACAGGCATTTCAACGAGGCGGAGCTGGTCGAGCTCGGATGCATGATCGGGCTGACCTTGGGCCAGCAGAGCTGGCTGCGCCTGCTCAACATCGATCATCATCAGGTTCTTGCCGGCACCTCGGCGTCCATGGCACCAGGCTTCGAGGACGCGAGCAAGCTTGCCGACAGCAAGGCCTCGACCGAGTACTGGGCGAAGAAAGCCCGCTCGGCCGCCTAGTCCTCGAGCGGGTCGTGCGCTTCGGCGGCAAGACCTGCCTCATCACGGGCGCGGCGGGCAACCTCGGCCGCGCGGTCGCGAAGGCGTTCGCCGCGGAAGGCGCGGCGCTCGTCCTCGCGGACCATTCCGCGGATCACCTGCGCGCGGCGTATGGCGCCGAGGCGCAAGGCACGCGCTTCGCCGTCGCCGACCTGCGCGACGCGCAGTCGGTGGCGCGCGCGATCCACGCCGGCGCCCGCATCGACGTCCTCTGCAACATCGCCGGCGGCTTCCGCATGGGGGAGCCGGTGCACGAGACGAGCGACGACACCTGGGATCTGATGCTCGGGCTTAACGCGAGGTCCGTAGTCAACTGCGCCCGCGCCGTCGTTCCCGGCATGCTCGCGGCAGGCGGCGGGAAGATCATCAACGTCGGCGCCATCGCGGCGCTTTCGGGCAAGGCGAACATGGGCGCTTACATCGCGTCGAAGAGCGCGGTGATTCGCCTCACGGAGAGCATGTCGGCGGAGCTGCGGGAAAAGGGCATCAACGTCAACTGCATCCTTCCCAGCACCATAGACACGCCGCAGAACCGCAAGGACATGCCCAAGGCCGATCCGCGGCGCTGGGTGGCGCCCGAGGCGCTTGCCGAGGTGGTGCTGTTTCTCGCGTCCGACGCGGCCAGAGCGATACACGGAGCCTCGATTCCGGTCTCCGGCTTGGTCTGAGGCCGAATTAGAATAGACGGCTCCGCGAAAACCGGGAACCACGATGACCGAAGTGTTCATATGCGACGCCGTTCGCACGCCTTTCGGACGCTACGGGGGCGCTCTGTCCTCCATCCGCACCGACGATCTCGCCACGCTGCCGATCAAGGCGCTGATGGAGCGTAACCCCTCGGTCGACTGGGCCGCGATCGACGACGTGATCTACGGATGCGTCAACCAGGCGGGCGAGGACAACCGCAACGTGGCGCGCATGGCCCTGCTGCTGGCCGGGCTGCCGCAGACGGTTCCGGGCGCGACCGTGAACCGCCTCTGCGGCTCCAGCCTGGACGCGGTGGGCACGGCCGCGCGGGCCATCCGGAGCGGCGAGACGCAGCTCATGATCGCAGGCGGGGTGGAGAGCATGTCGCGCGCGCCCTTCGTCATGCCCAAGGCGGACAGCGCGTTCTCGCGCGCCGCGAAGATCGAGGACACGACCATCGGCTGGCGCTTCGTCAACCCGGCCATGAAGGCGAAGTACGGAATCGACTCGATGCCCGAGACTGCAGAGAACGTCGCCGGCGAGTTCAAGGTGACGCGCGCCGACCAGGACGCATTCGCGCTGCGCAGCCAGCAGCGCTGGGCGGCGGCTCACGCAAGGGGCTTCTACCGCGGCGAGATCATCCCGGTGTCGGTTCCCGGAAAGAAGGGAGCGGCGACCACGGTCGACACCGACGAGCACCCGCGGCCAGACGCCACGCTCGAGGGGCTCGCGAAGCTGAAAGGCGTGGTCAGGCCCGATGGCACGGTCACCGCCGGCAACGCTTCCGGAGTGAACGACGGAGCCTGCGCGATGGTTCTCGCCTCGGAGTCCGCGGCGAAGAAACACGGGTGTGCGCCCCGCGCGCGCGTGCTCGGCATGGCCACGGCGGGCGTCGCGCCGCGCATTATGGGCGTGGGGCCGGCGCCCGCGACCCGCAAGGTGCTCGAGAAGACCGGCCTCAAGCTCTCGCAGATGGACGTGATCGAGCTCAACGAGGCGTTCGCCGCGCAGGCGCTGGCGGTGACGCGCGAGCTCGGGTTGTCCGACGACGCTGCACACGTGAACCCGAATGGCGGCGCAATCGCCATCGGCCATCCCCTGGGGGCCTCCGGAGCGCGTCTCGTCGCGACTGCGACGAGCCAGCTGCACGCGATCAAGGGCCGTTACGCGCTGTGCACGATGTGCATCGGCGTGGGGCAGGGGATCGCCCTCGCGATCGAGCGCGTCTAGTGCGCGACGCTCTTGACGATATACCCGCCGGACTTCTCGTCGTGCTCCAGCTGCAGCATGTTGCGCGACGCCGCTTCGTCGAGCAGCTTGGAGAATGACGAGAAACCGTAGTAAGACTCGTTGAAGCCTGGATTGCGCCGCTTCAGCGCCTGCTTCACCATCGAACCCCAGATCTTTTCCTCGGCGCCGCGCTCGGCGATCAGCGCCTCGACGGTCTGCATGACGAGGTCGAGGGCTTCGTCGGTCCTGTCATCTCCGTCCTTGGGCGTTCCCTCCGACGACGCCGGCTTGCCTTGCGGCTTCTTCTTCGGCGGGCGCCGCGAGGCCTTCTCGCGCACCAGATCGTCGTAAAAGATGAACTCGTCGCAGTTCGCAACCAGAAGGTCCGAGCTCGAGTTCTTCACGCCGACCCCGATCACGGTCTTGTCGTTCTCGCGAAGCTTGGAAACGAGAGGAGAGAAGTCGGAGTCCCCGCTGATGATCACGAAGGTATCGACGTGGGACTTCGTGTAGCAGAGATCCAGCGCATCCACGACCATGCGGATGTCCGCGGAGTTCTTGCCCGACATGCGCACGTGCGGGATCTCGATCAGCTCGAAGGACGCCTCGTGCATGTCGGCCTTGAAATCCTTGTACCGCTCCCAGTCGCAATAGGCCTTCTTTACGACGATGCTGCCCTTGAGCAGCAGGCGCTCGAGTACCTTGGTGATGTCGAACTTGGCATACTTGGCGTCGCGCACGCCCAGGGCGACGTTCTCGAAATCGCAGAACAGGGCCATGTTGACGGTATCGCCAGGGGTGGACATCGGTAGACCTCTCGCAGCGATTATCCCATTGTCGCGGGCAACGCAGGGTTGAAGTCGGGCCGTTCTCGGCATAGCATCGACGTTTCCCGGGATCCAGAAGCATGCATACCGAAGTCCACGTCCACGGCACCGTCCTCCTGAGGAGCGGAGTGAGTCAGACCGAGATCGAGGTCGCCCTGCGACCCTGGTTCGACTACGTCGACGTGGACGGGCTCGCGGACGCGCGCAGCGCTCACCAGGACGAGCCCGGTATCGTGTTCGACAGGCGAAGGCGCGCCCTGGACATCTGCTGGACCGGGTACGTCGGCCGCAATTTTCAGCAGTCGCTGGAGGGTGCCTTTGCCTCCCTCTCGCCCTATTCCGAGGAGGCGGCTGCCGTCGAGGTGAGCTACTACCAGGAGGACGGTCAGGACGAGCACAGCTGGGTGTTCGTCGGCCCGACAGCGGACGCGATCCGCGAGATGCAGCGGCGGCGCATGATCGACGACCTTACCGCGCTGCTCTCTCGCCACTTCGGTGACGCCGAGATCGGTGAGGTCCACGCACTCGTCAATCAGCTTTTCACCCGCAAGGCGTCCGAAGCGCCGCAGGATCGCAGCCAGCCGCGCGTCGGCGCCACTTCTGGAAAGAAGCACCTCCACTAGACCCGCCCCGACAGGACCGGTCTGCAGTCGATTCATCGGAAGTCCTTGATTTCCTAATGTATTACATTCACTTCATGCTATAACACATTAATTTATTTGTGCTTATTTGACATTAAGCTTCTTCTAAGGAACCCGCCTTAAGTCCCTGTTGTAGTTAAAAATTTCGACAATTTCAGGCTTGACCGTCCCTGCAGTTTCCTCTAGAGTGGTAAGAAGTAGGGTTTCGTGGGGAACCGTGGCGCTTCGCTTCGCCACCACAAGGGGGACTGTTGTTTCAAGGGGCGACAGAGCTGAGTCTCGACGCCAAGGGAAGGCTTGCCGTGCCGACCCGGCATCGCGACGCCTTGCTTTCGGGAGGCCGTGCGGTAGTGCTCACCGCCCACCCGGATAGCTGCCTGCTTCTCTACCCGCGCCTCGCCTGGGAGCCCATCGGCGCCAAAGTCCAGGCGCTTTCGAGCTTCAACGAAGAGGCGCGCTGGTGGCAGCGCCTCCTGGTCGGCTTCGCCGAGGAGCTCGAGCTCGACGCGCAAGGACGAATCCTCATCTCGCCCGCCCTGCGCAAGTTTGCCGCCCTGAAAAAAGACGTCATGCTGGTCGGACAGGGGAGCCATTTCGAAATCTGGGACATCGCTGCCTGGGACGAAAGACTGGCGCGAGGCCTCACGCAAGTGGGCACTAACCCGCCTCCGGGGACCGAGAACTTCTCGCTGTGAGCGCCGATGCGCACGTTCCCGTCCTCCTCCACCCGGCAGTCGATGCGCTCGCCATCGACTCTCGACCCGACGGCACCTTCGTGGACGCGACCTTCGGAAGAGGCGGCCACACCCGCCTGATTCTGGAACGGCTCGGCCCGAGCGGCCGGCTCTTCGCTATCGATCGCGATCCGGACGCCTTCGCGGCTGCGAAGGAAGTGAGGGATCCGCGGTTTACCCCGGCCCATGCGCAGTTTAGCGAGCTGCAGGCCACGCTCGACGCCTTGCACGCCGGAGAAGTCGACGGAGTGCTATTCGACCTGGGCATGTCGACTCCGCAGCTCGAAGACCCGCGGCGCGGCTTTGCCTTTCGCGGCGACGGGCCACTGGACATGCGCATGGACCCGACGCGTGGCGCCGGGGCGGCGGATTGGCTGGAACGCGCGGACGAGGCCGAGATCAGGGAGGTGATCCGCAACTATGGCGAAGAACGGTTTGCTAAACAGATTGCAAAGGCGATTGTTGCTGCTCGGGGAAGAGGGCCTATACGGCGAACCGGGGAACTTGCCGCTGTCGTGGCTGCGGCCGTCCGGACGCGTGAACCGGGTCAGAACCCGGCGACGCGGACGTTTCAGGCTATACGGATTCACGTCAATCAGGAGCTTGAGGAGCTGTCGCTAGCTCTGCCGCAGGCCCTCGCCGTGCTCAGGGCCAGCGGGCGTCTGGCAGTGATCAGCTTCCATTCGCTCGAAGACCGGATCGTCAAGAACTTCATGCGCGCGCAGGCGCGTCCCTCGCTCCCGGAGCGCCTCCCGGTCAGGGCGCGGGATCTGCCGCCGCCCCGGCTGCGCATCGTTGGCGCTCCGCAGCGGCCCCGCCCTGCGGAAATCGCTGCGAATCCTCGCGCGCGAAGCGCCGTGCTACGAGTCGCGGAGAAAGTCGCCTGAGGCCGCCATGGTCCGCCTGAACCTTCTGCTCCTCGTCGTGCTGGCGGCGTGCGCTCTGGGTCTGGTGACCTCGCAGCACCAGGCGCGCAGATTTTTCGGAGAGCTCGAGCAGGAGCAGGAACGTTCGCGTCAGCTGGGAGTCGAATACGGTCAGCTGCAGCTCGAGGCCAGCACGTGGGCGGTGCACGCACGCGTCGAACGCATCGCCAGCCGCCAGCTGCACATGCGTGTTCCCGAAGCGAAGCGCCTCCAGATAGCACGACCGCAGGAGGCGGCGAAGTGAACTTTGCCGCCAGCCCCGTTCTCGAGCTGACGCTGCCGGTGTGGCGCTCGCGCTTCCTGCTCTGCGTCTTCGTCGCGGGCTTCGCCCTGCTGATCGGCCGCGCGGTCTACCTGCAAGGTCTCAACAACGATTTCCTCCAGGCCAAGGGCGAATCGCGCTACAGCCGCGTGATGGAGATTCCCGCGAACCGGGGACGCATCCTCGACCGCAACGGCGAAGCCCTGGCGATCAGTACCCCGGTGAAGTCGATCTGGGCGATCCCGGGCGAGGCGCAACCCAGCAGGCGGCAGCTCGCGCGGCTTGCGTCTCTCCTCGAGATGCCTCAAGGCGAGATCGAGAAGCGCCTCGTCGACACCGGCCGCGACTTCGCGTTCGTCAAGAGGCAGATCTCCCCGGAGACCGCCGAGCGCGTCGCGGGCCTGCACATCCCGGGCATATTCGAGAGTCGCGAGTACCGGCGCTACTACCCGAGCGGCGACGTCACAGCGCACGTGCTCGGCTTCACCGGCGCGGACGACGTCGGGCAGGAAGGCGTCGAGCTCGCGTTCCAGGACCGGCTGGCCGGCAAACCGGGTAGCCGCCGCGTCATCAAGGACAGGCTCGGCCAGACCGTCGAGGACGTCGAGTCGATCAAGGCCGCGCAAGATGGGAACGACCTCACTCTTGCGCTCGATGCGCGCATCCAGAACCTCGCGTTCAGCCAGCTGAAGGCCGCCGTCGTCCAGAACCGGGCCAAGGCAGGCGGGGTTGTCGTGCTCGACGTAGACACCGGCGAGCTGCTCGCCCTCGCCAATTTCCCCACCTACAACCCGAACAACCGCAGCAAGCTCGCCGGCGCGCAGCTCCGCAACCGGGCCATGACCGACACCTTCGAACCGGGCTCGACGCTCAAGCCCTTCACCATCGCGCTCGCCCTGGAGGCCGGGCGGGTCAGGCCCGAATCGGTGATCCAGACCGCGCCGGGGACACTCAGCATCGGCGGCGCCACGATACGAGACGCGCACGTCGAGCGCTCCCTTACCGTCGCGCAGGTCATCCAGAAGTCCTCGAACGTCGGCGCAGCCAAGATCGCCTTGGGGCTTTCTCCGGAGTCCATGTGGGAGATGTTTCGCGACGTCGGCTTCGGCAGCCCGCCCGGCCTGGGATTTCCCGGAGAGGCGGCGGGGAAGGTGAGGCCGTACCGGAGCTGGAAGCCGATCGAGCAGGCGACGATGTCCTACGGGCACGGCATCGCGGTTTCCCTCGTTCAGCTCGCGCGCGCCTATAGCGTGTTCGCGCGCGACGGGGAGCTGGTGCCGCTATCGCTCTTGCGCGTGGACGCACCGCCGGTCGGCCGGCGCGTCATGGCTCCGAAGACAGCGCTGGCGGTCCGCGCAATGCTGGAGATGGCCGTCAACCGCAACGGCACCGCGCCCCGCGCCCAGATCATGGGGTACCGCGTGGCGGGCAAGACAGGCACCGCGCACAAGGAGGAAAACGGCGCTTACTCCCCAGACAAGTACGTCTCCTCTTTCGTCGGATTCGCGCCCGCGTCGCACCCGCGCCTGGTCGTCGCCGTGATGATCGACGAGCCGTCCGCCGGCCGCTACTACGGCGGCATCGTCGCCGCGCCTGTGTTCGCCCAGATCATGGCGGGCGCGCTGCGTACGCTGGACGTCGCACCCGACGGGCCGATGCAGCCGATCGAGCTGCCGCCCGAGGGCCAGGAAGTGAAAGAAAGCGTCTAGGTGTGCGGAACGAGGCCGAACATGTCCTCGGACTTCTCGCGGCGCAGGGGGCGCGCGTGACGGGTCTCGACGCCGACAGCCGGAGCGTGGCTTCCGGCGATGCCTTCGTCGCCTATCCCGGCGCGCGAAGCGACGGGCGCGATTTCATTCCGGGCGCGCTCGCGCGGGGAGCTTCCGCCGTGCTATGGGAGCGCCGCGGCTTCCGCTGGGATCCGCGGTGGCGCGTCCCGAACCTTCCGGTAGACGACCTGCGCGGGCTCGCCGGCCATCTCGCCCACGAGGTATACGGCCGGCCCTCGGAAGCGCTCTGGACGATGGGCGTCACCGGCACGAACGGCAAGACCTCGTGCAGCCACTGGCTCGCGCAGGCGTGCGGCGCCAGCGGGGCGCGCACGGCGGTGATCGGCACGCTGGGCATCGGATTTCCCGGACGGCTCGAGACCAGCGTCAACTCCACGCCCGATCCGATCGTGCTGCACCGCGCGCTTGCGCGCTTGCGCCGCGAAGGCGCGCAGGGCGTGGCGATGGAAGTGACCTCGATCGGCCTCGATCAAGGCCGGGTCAACGGCGTGGCCTTCGGGGCGGCGCTGTATACCAACCTTTCGCGCGACCACCTCGACTATCACTGCGACATGGAAGGCTACGCTCGCGCGAAGCAGCGCCTGTTCGAGGCTCCGACGCTGAAGCACGCCGTGCTCAACCTCGACGACGTGCAGGGAGCGCGCCTCGCGCGCCTGCTCGTGGGGCGGGTCAACCGGGCCGGTTACAGCTGCTCCGCGGAAGTTGCCGCGCGTGCCGGGCTCGAAGGGTACGCCGAGGCCCACGCGATCGACGTGTCACCCGCGGGGGTCGCCTTCGACGCGAAGACCTCCTGGGGCGAGGCGCGGATCGTCAGCCCGCTGCTCGGGCGCTTCAACGTATCCAACCTGCTCGGAGTTCTGACGACCATGCTGGTGTCGGGCGTTCCCTTCGGGCGCGCGACCGCCGCTCTCGCCAACCTGAAGCCGGTAGCCGGGCGCATGCAGCGCCTCGGGGGAAACGGCAGACCCCTGGTGGTCGTCGACTACGCCCACTCGCCGGACGCGCTCGAAAAGACCCTGACCACGCTGAAGGATGTCGCCCGCGCGAGCGGCGGGCGCCTCGTCGCGGTATTCGGCTGCGGCGGCGATCGCGACCGGGGCAAGCGTCCGCTGATGGGCGCGGTCGCCTCGCGGCACGCCGACGCCCTCATCCTCACGAGCGACAACCCGCGCGGCGAAGACCCCGCGGCGATCATCGCCGAAATCGAGAAGGGCGTGACCCTTGCCCACGAAACCGTCGAGGACCGGCGCGAAGCGATCGAGCGGGCGATCGCGCAGGCGGGCCCGTCGGACGTCGTGCTCCTCGCCGGCAAGGGACACGAGACCTACCAGGAGGTCGCCGGTCGCAGGCTTCCCTTCTCGGACACACAGGAAGCCGAGCGGGCACTCGCGGGATGGAGCCGATGATGAGCCTGCGCGAAGCCTCCGCAGCGGTGGGCGCGAGGGCGACAGCCGACGATACGCGCTTCTCGGCGGTGTCGACCGACAGCCGCACGCTCGCCCCCGGAGCGCTGTTCGTGGCCCTGCGGGGCGAACGTTTCGACGGGCATCGCTTTCTCGATGTCGCAAGGGAGCGTGGCGCTGCCGCAGCCATGGTCGACTTGGACTCGAGCACCACGGCGGAAACCGCGCGCCTGCCGCTGCTCGTCGTCGGCGACACGCGGCTGGCGCTTGGCCGGCTGGCGGCGCAGTGGCGCGCCCGCTTCGACATCCCGCTGATCGCCGTGACCGGGTCCAACGGCAAGACCACGGTGAAGGAGATGATTGCCGCGATCCTGCGGACGCAATTCGGCGAGGCGCAGTTGCTCGCGACCGAAGGAAACGAGAACAACGACATCGGCCTGCCGCTCACGCTGCTCAGGCTGCGTGCGATGCACCGCGTCGCCGTCATCGAGATCGGAATGAACCATCCGGGCGAAACCGCCGCTCTCGCCGCGATCGCCGCCCCGACAGTGGCCCTGGTCAACAACGCGCAGCGCGAGCACCAGGAGTTCCTGAACGGAGTCGCCGAGGTCGCGCGCGAGCACGCGGCGGTGTTCGGCGCGCTGCGGAGCGGGGGCGTCGCGGTGATCAACGCCGACGACGGATTCGCGGGCTATTGGCGCAGCTTGCTCGCGGGGCGGCGCGTTCGCGACTTCGGCATCGAGCGGCGCGCGCAGGTGAGCGGCCGCCACGAACCGGCACCCTTCGGCAGCCGTATCGAGCTGCGCACCCCGGAAGGCGCTGCCCGGATCGAACTGCACGCGAGCGGCCGTCACAACGTGCTGAACGCCTGCGCCGCCGCGGCGTGCGCGCTCGAGGCGGGTGCAAGCCTGGCTTCGGTCGAAAAAGGCCTGGCGGCGTTCCGCCCGGTGGGGGGACGCATGGCGAGGCTGGCGGCGCGCTCGGGAGCGAGACTGATCGATGACAGCTACAACGCCAACCCGGACTCGGTGCGTGCCGCAATCGACGTCCTCGCAGCCGAGCCGGGCACGAAGCTCCTGCTGCTCGGAGACATGGGAGAAGTCGGCGAGCGCGGCCTCGACTTCCATGAGGAGATCGGGCGATACGCGCGTGAGCGCGGCATCGACCGCCTGTACGCGACCGGCGAGCTGTGCCGCGCCGCGGTCGCCGCCTTCGGCAAGGGCGCAAGGCACTTCACGACGGCCGACGCTCTCGTCGCGGCGGCAAAGGAAGAGGTTGTCTCGACCGCGGCCGCGCTGGTGAAGGGCTCGCGCTTCATGCGCATGGAGCGCGTGGTGCAGGCACTCGCGGCGGAACCCGGGAAGGCGCGCTGATGCTCCTCTCTCTCGCACAATGGCTCGCGCAGGATGTGCGCGCGTTCAACGTATTCCAGTACATCACGCTGCGCGCGGTGCTCGCGACGCTCACCGCGCTCGCCATCTCGCTTCTCGCCGGGCCGCTCGTGATCCGTAAGCTCACGGCCTACAAGATCGGCCAGGCGGTTCGCAACGACGGCCCCCAGACGCACCTCACCAAGGCCGGCACGCCGACCATGGGCGGGGCGCTGGTGCTGCTCTCCATCCTCACGGCGACGCTGCTCTGGGCGGATCTGTCGAATCGCTTCGTCTGGGCGGTGCTCGTCGTGACTTTCGGCTTCGGCGCGATCGGCTGGGTCGACGACTACCGCAAGGTCGTGAAGAACAACCCCAAGGGCCTTTCGCCGAAGGCGAAGTTCCTCTGGCAATCCCTGATCGGTCTGATCGCGGCCGTCTACCTCGCGTTCGCCGTGTCCGCTGCGGGCAGCGGCCAGATCCCCGATCTGTTCGCATCCTGGGTCGCGAGCGGCTTCTCGATGACGCTTCCCGCCAAGGCCGACCTGATCGTGCCCTTCTTCAAGAACATCGCGTATCCGCTCGGCGCGTTCGGCTTCATCCTGCTCAGCTACTTCGTCATCGTCGGCTCTTCGAACGCGGTCAACCTCACAGACGGGCTCGACGGCTTGGCGATCATGCCGGCGGTGATGGTCGCGGGCGGGCTCGCGGTGTTCGCCATGGTCACCGGGCGCGTGGACTACTCCCGCTACCTGCTCTTTCCCTACATACCGGGGGCGGCCGAGCTCACCGTGTTCTGCGGCGCGCTCGTCGGCGCGGGCCTGGGCTTCCTGTGGTTCAACGCCTATCCGGCGGACGTCTTCATGGGCGACGTCGGCGCGCTCGCCCTCGGCGCCGCGCTCGGCACGGTCGCGGTCATCGTCCGCCAGGAAATCGTGCTCTTCATCATGGGCGGAGTCTTCGTCGCGGAAACGGCCTCCGTGATGATCCAGGTCCTCTATTTCAAGTGGAGCGGCGGCAAGCGCGTCTTCCGAATGGCGCCGCTTCACCATCACTACGAGCTGTCGGGATGGAAGGAGTCTCAGGTGGTGGTCCGCTTCTGGATCATCACCATGATGCTGGTGCTCTTCGGTCTCTCCACGTTGAAGCTGCGGTGAGTTTCGCGGGCAGAAAGGCGCTGGTGCTGGGCTTGGGTGACACGGGATTGTCGATGGCGAAATGGCTGACGCGCGCCGGGGCGAGCGTGCGCGTCGCCGACACGCGTGCCGATCCGCCGCAGCTCTCCGTCCTGAAGTCGGTCCTGCCCGGGGTCCCCGCACTCTGCGGGCCGTTTCGCGAGGAAAGCTTCGCGGGCGTCGATCTCGTGGCGATGAGCCCTGGCGTGCCGCTCGCCGAGCCGCTCGTGCGGCAGGCCCTGGCCGCCGGGGCGCGTGTGCTCGGCGACGTCGAGCTGTTCGCGATCGCGGCAAAGGGAGGGAGTGCCCGCATCGTCGCGATAACGGGCACCAACGGCAAGACCACCGTGACCTCGCTTGTCGGCGCGATGGCGCGGGCCGCGGGCTACGACTGCGAGGTCGGGGGGAACATCGGCCCCACGGTGCTGGACGCGCTGATGCGCCGCGAGGAATCGGGGAAAAGCCCCGACCTCTGGGTGCTCGAGCTCTCCAGCTTCCAGCTCGAGACCACCGATTCGCTCGACGCCACCGCCGCGACGGTGCTCAACATCAGCGAAGACCACCTCGATCGCTACCGCGGCATCGAGGACTACGCGGCCGCGAAGGCGCGCATATTTGCCGGAGGCGGCCTCCAGATCCTCAACCGCGACGACGCCCGCACTCTGGCGATGGCGCTGCCCGGGCGCAGGACGATCACCTTCGGCCTCGGCGCCCCGCGCCGCGAAGAGGACTGGGGGCTGCTCGAGCGCGACGGCCAGCCCTGGCTCGCACAGGGCGCAAGCGCGCTCCTTTCCGTGCGAGAGATGAAGCTCGCCGGGTTGCACAACGCCGCCAACGCGCTCGCCGCGCTCGCGCTCTGCCGGGCCTTGAGCCTGCCGCTCGCGCCGCTGCTCGACGCGTTGCGCGCATTCAAGGGACTGCCGCACCGCGTCGAGCCGGTCGGCGAAGCGCGGGGCGTGCGCTGGTACGACGACTCCAAGGGCACCAACGTCGGCTCGACCGTCGCCGCGCTCGCCGGCCTCGCGCGGGGCGACTCGAAGGTGGTCCTGATCGCCGGAGGCGAGGGCAAGGGACAGGATTTCTCGCCGCTGAAGCCCGCCGTAGGCCGGTCGGCGCGAGCGCTCGTCCTGATCGGGCGCGACGCCGCGCTCATCGAGAGCGCCATCGCGGGCTCGGGCGTTCCGATCCGGCGCGCGCAGTCTATGGAGGAAGCGGTGGCGCTCGCGGGCGAGGCGGCGCGGCCGGGCGATGCGGTGCTGCTGTCGCCCGCTTGCGCGAGCTTCGACATGTTCCGCAACTACAAGCACCGCGGCGACGTTTTCCGCCTCGCGGTCGAAAGGATACTCGGTGCTGAGAAGCATTAGCCCCGGCCGCGCGCCCCTCGCCGAGTACGACAGCGGCGTGCTCTGGGCGGCGCTGCTGCTGCTCACCTTCGGCACCGTCATGGTGTATTCGTCGTCGATCGCCATCGCCGAGGCGAGCCACTTCACCGGCGGCAGCCCGACCTATTTTCTCCAGCGGCACGTGCTCTTCCTCGCCGCCGGAGGCCTCGCCGGCATGCTCGCCTTCCAGGTTCCGGTGCGGACGTGGCAGCAGGCCGCGCCGTGGCTTTTCATGCTGGGCGTCGCGCTGCTCGCGCTGCTGCTCGTTCCGGGGCTGGGGCGCGAGGTGAACGGAGCGCGCCGCTGGCTTTCGCTAGGCATCGGAGGCCTGCAGCCCTCCGAATTCATGAAGCTGTTCGTCGTTCTCTACGCCGCCGACTACACGGTGCGCAAGCTCGCGCTGATGCACAGCCTCAAGCGCGGCCTGCTCCCCATGTTCGCCGTGATGCTGGTCGTGGGCTGGCTGCTGCTCCGGGAGCCCGATTTCGGCGCCTTCGTGGTCGTCGCGTCGATCGCTACCGGAATCCTGTTCCTGGGCGGCATGAACGGCACCTGGTTCGCGGGGCTGCTCGTGATGATGGGTGTGGGCTTCGTGGGCCTGGTCCTGTCCTCGCCGTACCGCATGCAGCGCATCTTCGGGTTCATGGATCCCTGGTCGGACCCCTTCGGCCGCGGCTACCAGTTGTCGCACGCGCTCATCGCCTTCGGCCGCGGCGAATGGTTCGGCGTGGGCCTGGGCGCGAGCGTCGAGAAGCTGCTCTATCTGCCCGAGGCCCACACCGATTTCCTTCTCGCCGTGATCGGCGAGGAGCTGGGCTTCGCGGGAGTCCTTGCGGTGATCGCGCTGTTCTCCTGGCTCGTGCTCCGCGCGTTTGCCATCGGGCGCCAGGCGGTGGCACTGGAGCGCCCTTACGCGGCGCTCCTCGCTCAAGGGGTGGGCGTGTGGCTCGGCGTGCAGGTGTTCATCAACATGGGCGTGAACATGGGAGTGCTGCCGACCAAGGGTCTCACGCTGCCGCTCATGAGCTTCGGCGGCAGCGGGCTGGTCGCGAACTGCGTGGCCCTCGCGATCCTCCTGAGGATCGACTGGGAGAACCGCCAGATCATGCGCGGGGTGCGGGCATGATCGCTCTCGACGCGAATCCGCCGTGCCAAGAACCGTCATGATCGCCGCAGGCGGAACGGGCGGCCACGTGTTTCCGGGTCTCGCCGTCGCCGACTTCATGCGCGCGTGCGGCTGGCGCGTCGTATGGCTGGGGTCCGCCACCGGAATGGAAGCGGGGCTCGTCGCGGGCCGCGGCTACGAAATGGTGGCGGTGAGGTTCTCGGGCGTGCGAGGCAAGGGTCCGCTCGCCCTCGCGCTCCTGCCGCTCAAGCTGCTGCTCGCCTTCTGGCAGAGCGCGCGCGCGATCCTCGCGAAGCGTCCCGACGTGATCCTCGGCATGGGCGGCTACATGTCGTTTCCCGGAGGCATGATGGCGGCGCTCCTCGGCCGGCCGCTCGTAATCCACGAGCAGAATTCCGTGGCGGGCCTTGCGAACCGTGTTCTTGCCGGCGTGGCCGACCGGGTGCTGTGCGCCTTTCCCGGCGCGCTCCGCGGTGCGACGCAAGCGGGCAATCCGGTGCGCCCCGAGATCGCCGCGATCCCTCCGCCGGAGGCGCGCTACGCGAAGCGCTCGGGCCCGCTCCGCCTCCTGGTGGTGGGCGGAAGCCTCGGCGCGAGGGCGTTGAACGAGGTCGTCCCGCGGGCGCTCGCGCTACTGTCTGCGGCGAAGCGACCCGTCGTGACCCATCAATCGGGCGCGCAGCACCTCCAGTCGCTCGAGGCGGCGTACGCGGCAGCGGGAGTGCAGGCGAGCACGCTGGCGTTCATCGGCGACATGGCCGGCGCCTACGCCGAAGCCGACCTCGCGCTATGCCGCGCCGGAGCGACCACGGTCGCGGAGCTTGCGGCAGCCGGTGTCGCTAGCTTTCTCGTTCCCTTTCCCCACGCGGTGGACGACCACCAGACCACCAACGCGCGCTTTCTCGCCGACGCCGGGGCGGCCGTGCTCCTGCCCCAGGGCGAGCTCACCGCCGAGCGCCTCGCGGAGCTGATCGCCGAATGCGACCGCGGGCGCCTCGCCGCCATGGCCGTGCGTGCCCGCTCGCTCGGCCGGCCGGACGCGACCGCCGCCGTGGCACGCGCGTGCATGGAGCTCGCCCCGTGAAGCACAAGGTCAAGCGCATTCATTTCGTCGGGATCGGCGGCTCGGGGATGAGCGGCATCGCGGAAGTGCTGCTGAATCTCGGCTACCAGGTCAGCGGATCCGATCTCGCGGCGAACGCCGCGACCGAGCGCCTCGCATCGCTAGGGGCGAAGGTCACGCTGGGGCACAGCGCCGACAGCGTCGCATCGGCGGACGCCGTGGTGGTTTCCACCGCGGTGCCGCCGCACAACGTCGAAGTCGTCGCGGCGAAGGCGAAGCGCATCCCGGTGGTGCCCCGCGCGCTGATGCTCGCGGAGCTCATGCGCCTGAAGCAGGGGATCGCGGTCGCGGGGACACACGGCAAGACGACGACGACGAGCCTCGTCGCGAGCGTGCTCGCCGAGGGCGGCCTCGACCCGACCTTCGTGATCGGCGGGCGTCTGGTGAGCGCGGCGTCAAACGCGCGCCTCGGCGCGGGCGAGTTCATCGTCGTGGAGGCCGACGAATCCGACGGCTCCTTTCTCCAGCTGCAGCCCGTGGCGGCGGTCGTGACCAACATCGACGCCGACCACATGGAGACCTACCAGCACGACCTGGTGCGGCTGAAGCAGGCGTTCATCGGATTTCTGCAGAACCTGCCTTTCTACGGGAGCGCGATCCTCTGCGCCGACGACGTCGGAGTGCGCGAGATCATGCCCCTGGTCGCCAAGCCGATCGTCACCTACGGCCTGCGCGACGACGCGATGGTCCGGGGCGTCGACATCGCCGCCGGGGAGCGCATGCGTTTCAAGGCGCTGCGCGAAGGTGCGGCGCCCCTGGAGATCACCCTCAATCTCCCCGGCCGACACAACGTCCAGAACGCGCTTGCCGCGATCGCCGTGGCCACGGAGCTCGGTGTTCCGGACGCCGCGATCCGCAAGGCGCTCGCCGAATTCCGCGGCGTCGGGCGGCGATTCCAGCGCTACGGCGAAGTGCCGCTTGTCACTGACGGCAAGGCGCCCGGGAGCTTCACCCTGATAGACGACTACGGGCATCACCCCGCCGAGATGCGCGCGACGCTCGACGCCGCACGCGGCGCCTTTCCTGGCCGGCGCATCGTGCTCGCGTTCCAGCCGCATCGATACACCCGCACGCGCGATCTCTTCGAGGATTTCGTCAAGGAGCTGTCCGGGGTGGATGCCCTGCTGCTCGCGGACGTCTACCCCGCGGGCGAGGCGCCCATCGCCGCCGCGGACGGCCGCTCGCTCGCCCACGCGATCCGGATCGCGGGGAAGGTCGAGCCGGTGTTCGTCGAGAAGATCTCCGACATGCCCGCGGCGATACGCAAGCTCGCCAGGCCCGGCGACGTCGTGCTCACGATGGGCGCGGGCTCGATCGGGAGCGTGCCGGCGGCGCTTCTCAAGGGCGGCGAATGAAAATGACCGAGCCGATCGCCAAGCCCGCCGCCTCCTTGCGCGGCGTCCTGCGGCTGAACGAGCCGATGGCGAAGCACGTCAGCTGGCGCACCGGCGGCGTCGCGGCGCGCGCGTATTCCCCCGCGGACGCCGCGGATCTCGCGGTTTTCCTCGCGACGCTGCCCGGGGGCGAGCCCGTGTGCTTCGTCGGCCTGGGAAGCAATCTGCTGGTGCGCGACGGCGGCTACCGCGGCACCGTGGTGCTGATGCATGACCCCGGCGGTGCCATGCGCCTCGAGGGCGATCTGGTTTTCGCGGAGGCCGGCACGGCGTCTCCCAAGGTGGCGCGTTTCGCCGCAACGCACGGGCTCGAAGGCGCGGAGTTCCTGGCGGGCGTTCCGGGGACCGTGGGCGGCGCGCTCGCGATGAACGCCGGCTGCTACGGCTCTGAGACCTGGGACGTCGTCGCGAGGGTGCTCACGGTATCGCGCGCGGGCAGCCTCACCGAGCGCAAGCCGGAGGAGTTCGAGACGGGCTATCGGCGCGTCGGGCTGCCTCGCGCGAAGCTCGGCGAGGACGAGTGGTTCCTCGCCGCCTGGTTCCGCTTCCGGCCCGGGGACGAGAAGGCGGCGCGGCGCCGCATCAAGGAGCTGCTGGCGCGGCGCCTCGCCACGCAGCCGCTCGAGCTCCCCAACGCCGGCTCGGTGTTCCGCAACCCCCCAGGAGACCACGCCGCGCGCCTGATCGAGGCGGCGGGGCTGAAGGGCCGCGAGATCGGCGGCGCCCGGATCTCGGAAAAGCACGCAAATTTCATCGTCAACCCCAAGGGCAGGGCGCGCGCCTCCGACATCGAGGCGCTGATCGCGCTGGCCCGCACGACGGTGCATCAGCGCTTCCGGATCGACCTGATCCCCGAAGTCCGCATCGTCGGGGAGGCCGCGTGAAGCCTGCAGACTTCGGAAAGGTCGCGGTGCTGATGGGCGGCGTCTCCGCCGAGCGCGCCGTCTCGCTCAGGAGCGGAGGGCGGGTGCTCGCGGCGCTGAAGGCGAAGGGAGTAGACGCCCACGCCTTCGACCCCAAGGAGCGGGGCATCGGCGCGCTAGCGGATGGGGGCTTCGACCGGGCGTTTGTCATCCTCCATGGCCGCTACGGCGAGGACGGCACGATCCAGGGCGCGCTCGAGCTCCTTGGGATCCCCTACACGGGGTCGGGCGTGCTCGCGAGTGCGCTCGCCATGGACAAGTGGCACGCGAAGCTCGTGTGGCAGTCGTGCGGGATACCGACGCCGCGCGGCGAGCTTCTCGCGCACGGCGCAGACATGCAGGCGGTCGCGACGCGCCTCGGCCTCCCGCTGATGGTAAAGCCGGCGAACGAAGGCTCGTCGATCGGCATGACCAAGGTGAAGAGCGCGCGCGACCTTCCCGAGGCGTACGCCCTCGCGGCGAACTACGACCGCGTCGTGATCGCCGAAGCCTTCGTGGACGGCGTGGAACTCACCGCGGGAATCCTCGCGGACAAGCCGCTGCCCCTCATCAAGCTGGAGACCCCGCGCGAGTTCTACGACTACGAGGCGAAATACAGCGCGGAAGACACCCGCTATCTCATTCCCTGCGGGCTGCCTCCGGACGCAGAGCGCATCGTCCAGGACGAGGCCCTGTTCGCCTTCAAGGCTCTGGGCTGCAGCGGATGGGGCCGCGTCGACCTGATGCTCGATCGCACCGGCAAACCGTACTTCCTCGAGGTGAACACCTCGCCCGGGATGACCGACCATTCGCTGGTACCCATGGCGGCGCGCCACGCCGGGCTGTCGTTCGAGGACTTGTGCATCCGCATCCTCGAATCCGCGCGGCTGGAGAAAGGAAGCGCGCGTGTGGGATAACCCCCGCCTCGCCAATGCCGCGGCCGGCGCCTTCGCCGCGCTCGCGCTCGCTCTGCTCGCGTATGCCGGCGTGCGCGTTCTCCTCGACTCGCCCGAGTTCCTTCTCAAGAGCATCGTGGTCGAGGGCAGCGTGCAACGGGTGGAGCGGGGTGAGATCGTCCATGCGTTGCAGGGACGCCTTCGCGGCACATTCTTCACCGTGGACCTGGAGTCGGTCCGGTCGCTGTTCGAAGGCATCCCCTGGGTGAGGCGCGCCGAGCTGCGGCGCGTATGGCCGGACTCCATCGAGGTGCGCGTCGAGGAGCAGGTTGCCCTTGCGCGCTGGGGCCAGGGCAAGAAGGCGCAGCTTGTCAATGCGCAGGGCGAGCTCTTCCACGGGCAGAGCGATGAGCCGCTCCCGGTTCTCGCCGGTCCCGCGGGTACCGAGGGGGAGGTCGCGCGGCGCTTCATCGGGTTCCGGGACCTGCTTGCTCCGCTCGGCCTCGAGCCCAGGCAGGTGCTGTTGTCGCCGCGCCTGGCGTGGCAGCTCAGGCTCTCGAACGGCCTCACGGTCCAGCTCGGGCGGGACACCGACAAAGACCGGGTCGAGGATCGGCTCGCACGCTTCGCTTCGGTGTTTCCCCAGACCCCGGCCGACGTGCGCGAGCGCGTCGACTACGTCGACCTGCGCTATCCCAACGGATTTGCGGTTCACGTGGATGAGCGGATCACGGAGAAGCCGCGGTCCGGGCCCGGCCCGCACAGGCGAGTCTGACATGGCGAGAGACAACAAGAACCTCATCGTCGCGCTCGACATCGGCACCTCCAAGGTCGTGGCGGTCGTCGCCGAGCTCTTCCCTGACGGCCGCATGGACATCATCGGCATGGGCGGGCACGACTCCAAGGGCCTGAAGAAGGGCGTGGTCGTGAATATCGAGTCCACGGTGAACGCCATCCAACGCACCCTCGAGGAAGCCGAGCTGATGGCCGACTGCAAGATCGAGCGCGTCTTCACCGGCATCGCGGGAAGCCACATCAAGAGCTTCAACTCCACCGGAATGGTGGCGATCAAGGACAAAGAGGTCACCCAGACCGACGTCGAGCGCGCAATCGAGACGGCCCGTGCGATGCCGATCCCCACCGATCAGCAGGTACTGCACATCCTCACTCAGGAATTCATCATCGACGGCCAGGATGGCGTCCGCGAGCCGCTCGGCATGAGCGGCGTGCGCCTCGAGGTGAAGGTCCACATCGTGACCGGCGCGGTGTCAGCCGCGCAGAACATCGTGAAATGCGTCCGCCGCTGCGGCCTCGAGGTCAACGACCTGATCCTGCAGCCGCTCGCCTCCTCGCTCGCGGTGCTGACCGAGGACGAGAAGGAGCTCGGCGTGTGCCTGGTAGACATCGGGGGCGGCACGAGCGACATCGCGGTATTCCGCGAGGGCGCGATCCGCCACACCGCGGTGGTGCCGATCGCGGGCGACCAGATCACGAACGACATCGCCATGGCCCTGCGCACGCCCACCTCCGAGGCGGAGGAGCTCAAGGTGCGCCACGGCTGCGCGCTCAGGCAGCTTGCCGAGGCGGGCCAGATGATCGAGGTCGCCGGCGTGGGCGACCGGCCGCCGCGGATGCTCTCGCGCCAGACGCTGGCCGAGGTCATCGAGCCGCGGGTCGAGGAGCTCTACTCCCTCATCCAGCAGGTGCTGCGCGACTCGGGCTACGAGGAGCTGCTGTCCTCGGGGATCGTTCTCACCGGCGGTTCCGCCGTGATGCAGGGCATGGCGGAGCTCGGCGAGGAGATCTTTCACATGCCGGTGCGCCTCGGAATCCCGCGTTACACCGGCTCACTCGCCGATGTGGTCCGCAGCCCGCGCTACGCCACCGCCGTGGGGCTTCTGCTCGAGGGCGTGGTGCAGACGCAGCGAGGCCTCGTCGCGCGGCAGGGCGGATCGCTCAAGCAGATCGGAAGAAGGATGCGCGAATGGTTCCAGCGGAATTTCTAGAGTTGTACGCAGGCAGGTGTTCTTTACTTCACCCGGAAGGAGGTCAGCATGTTTGAAGTCGTTGAGATTCCAGTAAGCGGCACCGTGATCAAGGTCATCGGTGTCGGTGGCGCCGGAGGCAACGCCGTCGACCACATGATCCGAAACGGCGTGGCCGGGGTCGAGTTTGTCACCGCGAACACCGACGCCCAGGCGCTGTCGCGGACCCTGGCCAAGAACCAGATCCAGCTTGGATCGACCGGGCTGGGCGCTGGGGCGAAGCCCGAGGCCGGACGGTCGGCGGCGATGGAGGCGCGCGACCAGATCGCCGACGCCCTGCACGGCTCGCACATGGTCTTCATCACCGCGGGGATGGGCGGCGGCACGGGCACCGGAGCGGCGCCCATTGTCGCGGAAGTCGCCAAGGAGATGGGCATCCTCACCGTCGCGGTGGTGACCAAGCCCTTCTCTTTCGAGGGCGCCCGGCGACTTCAATCGGCAGAACTGGGCATCGAGGAGCTGTCCCAGCACGTCGACTCGGTCATCGTGATCCTCAACGAGAAGCTCGAGGAAGTCCTGGGCGACGACGTGTCGATGGAGGAGGCGTTCTCCGCAGCCGACAGCGTGCTCAAGAACGCGGTCGCGGGGATCTCCGAGATCATCAACGTGCCAGGCCTCATCAACGTCGACTTCCAGGACGTGCGCACCGTCATGGCCGAGCAGGGAATGGCGATGATGGGCTCGGCCGCCTCCTCGGGGGTCGACCGTGCGCGCATCGCCGCGGAGCAGGCCGTCGCCTGCCCGCTGCTCGAGGGCGTGAACCTCTCCGGAGCGCGCGGTGTGGTCGTGAACATCACCGCGAACAAGTCGAGCCTCAAGCTGCGCGAGACCAAGGAGGTGATGAACACCATCCGCGGCTTCGCGGCGGACGACGCGACCATCATCTTCGGCGCGGTCTACGACGACCCCATCGGCGAGGAGCTGCGCGTCACGGTGATCGCCACGGGTCTGGGCCAGCCGCAGGCCGCGCGGGCGATGAAGCCCAAGCTGGTACAGAAGACTGGCACCGACAACATGCCGGTGGCGAGCGGCGTGGACTACCGCGTGCTCGACGAGATGCCCGCGGTGATCCGCAAGAACCGCGCCTCGACTATCGAGGCGCTGCAGGCGAACGGAGTGGACAAGTACGACATCCCCGCATTTCTTCGCAAGCAAGCCGACTAGGGAGAGTTCATGAGCACAGCAAAACGCATTGGCATGCCCCGCTACCTGCGCAAGCCCGTCGTCGCCCGCGCCGCCGCGCCCCGGCTTCCCGCGCGGCCCGCGCCGGTCCTCATCCGTACCGTGGCCTTTGTGCCAGGCTATCTGCGCAAGCGCGCGCACTAGGGCTGCGTGCATAGTGCGTGCCTCGCCGGAAATTCCGGGCCGGTGGGGCCGCACTCTGTGCTAAAATCCAATACTTTCAATCGGCTGCGGCGGGCCTTGATCGAGTGCCGTGGCGACGCAAATGTTCAGGCAGCGCACCCTCAAATCCACGATCCGCGCCACCGGCGTTGGCCTTCACACTGGCGAGAAGGTAGCCATGACTCTGCGCCCGGCCGCGCCTGATACGGGGATCGTATTCCGGCGCATCGATCTGGCCAGGCCGGTCGATATCGCCGCCGACGCGTTCAAGGTTACCGACACGCGGCTGTCCAGCGCGCTCGAATCAGACGGCGCCAAGGTCGCCACGGTCGAGCATCTCATGTCGGCGTTCGCCGGCCTGGGGATCGACAACGCCTACGTCGACCTGACCGGGTCCGAGGTGCCCATCATGGACGGGAGCGCGGCGCCCTTCGTGTTTCTGATCCAGTCCGCGGGGATCGAGCAGCAGGCCGCGCCAAAGCGCTTCATCCGCATCAAGAAGACCATCGAGGTGAAAGACGGCGACAAGTGGGCGCGCTTCGATCCGTTCGAGGGTTTCAAGCTCTCCTTCTCCATCGAGTTCGACCATCCGGCGATCGAGCATTCGGCGCAGACCGCACAGGTCGACTTCGCCGACACCTCCTACGTCAAGGAGGTCGCCCGGGCGCGCACCTTCGGTTTCATCCAGGAGGTCGAAGCGCTGCGCGATTCCGGCCTCGCCCGGGGTGGCAGCCTGGACAACGCCATCGTCGTCGATGAATACCGCGTGCTGAACGCCGAGGGGCTTCGGTATGCCGACGAGTTCGTGAAGCACAAGCTGCTGGATGCGATCGGCGACCTCTACCTGATCGGGCACCCGCTGATCGCGTCGTTCTCGGCCCACAAATCGGGCCACGCGCTCAATAATCGCCTAGCGCGGGCGGCCCTCGCCGCCCAGGACTCCTGGGAATGGGCGACCTTCGAGCGGGAAGAAGACGCCCCGGCCGCGCTGTCCCGTCTGTTCGCCCTGCCTGCCGCCTGAGGGCAGGCTAAAGCACGCGTGCTCGCCCTGCGCATCGCGGGGGTCCTCGTCCTGCTGGTCACGGCGGCAGGGATCGTCCTGTACCTCGTCACCCACGACAGGAAGTACCTGCGTTTTGCGTTCCGGGTATTCAAGTACGCCGTGGTTTTCGCGCTGCTGGTATTCGGGTTGTTGATCCTTGAACGAGCATTTATGCTCGTCTAGGCAGATACTTAGCGGCGATGTTGAAAGACGATTCGCAACATGACTTTTTTCAATTCCGAATCAGGGAGTTGCTCGCACAACGCGGCCAGCCCGGACGCCGCGTCGGAAGTGATTTTTGAAGATTTTTCAACGGGTTGAGGCTTCGCCCGGGGGGCTTGCACCGCCACCTCCAATCCGGTAACCTCCGTCGCTCGCCCCGAAAATTGCTCCAATAATACCGGGAGCATAAGTTTCAGTTTCGCGGCGGTTGCGCCGTTAGACGCAAGAATAATCACCCGTCCCTGCCTGAAGTTCGCGACCGAACAGTGTCGCGCCAGGGATTCCGGCAGCAGCGAGGCGAGGATCTCGCGCAGTTCGATCAGGCGCTCGGCTTGGGGCATGAGCGCAGAGATGGCGTCGGCTTGGTTCAGGAAGGCGTAGGGGTTTCTCATATGCAGGGTTCGGCGATAAGTGGAATGCGTGCCTAGGCGACGGTGGCCCCATGCATATTATTCTTGTTTCGAGCAGAACGGCCGGGGCGAAGTCCCTGACCCTGACCCACCGCCACATGGTCGCGGGCGTGGTGCTGATAGGCGCGCTCGTAGTCTGTCTCACGCTGGGCCTGTTCTGGATCACCGTCAGGCATGCCGACCAGCTCAAGCTTCCGCTGCTCGAGTCCCTGGTGAAGTCGGCGCAGGAGGCGCAGCAGCGCAAGACCGAAGAGTTCCTGCGGGAGAACCTCAACGCAATGGCCGTGAAGCTGGGCGAGATGCAGGCCCAGCTGATGCGTCTCGACGCCCTCGGGGAGCGGCTGTCGGCACTGGCCGGCCTCAAGCCCGGGGAGTTCCGCTTCACCGATGTCCCTGGCCGCGGGGGAGCCGTGTCGAGCGTGAAGGACCTGTCGATGGCCGAGTTCGGCCGGCAGCTGGACCAGGCCTCCCGCCAGATGGAGAACCGCTCGGACTCCCTGGGCGTCCTCGAGTCTCAGCTGTTCGACGCCAAAGTCAAGAAGAAGCTGATGCCGACGATCCCTCCGGTAGACGGCAGCTGGAGCGCTTCGAGCTTCGGCTGGCGCATCGATCCCTTCAACGGCATGCTGGCGATGCACGAGGGCGTTGATTTCGTAGTCGACGTGGGCACGCCGGTGTTCGCCGCCGCCGGCGGTGTCGTGCGATTTGCAGGAATGCATCCCCAGTACGGCTATATGGTCGAGATCGACCACGGCAACGACTTCACCACCCGCTACGCGCACAACTCGAGGCTCCTGGTGAAGGAAGGCGATGTCGTCCAGCGGGGCGCCAAGATCGCCGAATCGGGGGCGACAGGGCGGGCCACCGGCCCGCATTTGCACTTCGAAGTTCGCTACCGGGGCGTCGCGCAGAACCCGGCCCGCTTCCTCCAGGCAGCCTCCCGCTAGCTACCCGCTAGGCCTGGGCGCTTCCGGCCCGCGTCGGGCGGTCCGAAGCGCATGGTAGACTTCGAACTTTTTCACGCATCGACCGTCATTCCTCGATGATTTCCCGCGTCCTGAAGGCGGTCTTCGGCAGCCGCAACGACCGGCTGCTCAAGCAGTACGGCAAGACGGTCAGAGCGATCAATGCGTTCGAGCCTGCGATTGCCGCCCTCTCCGACCAGGCGCTAGCGGCGAAGACCCGCGAGCTGAAGGAGCGCTTCGCAAAGCGTGTCGAGGGTGTGCCCGCCGAGGAGCGCGACGCGGCGGAAAAAGCCGCGCTCGTCGAGCTCCTGCCCGAGGCTTTCGCCGTCGTGCGCGAGGCCGCTAAGCGCGTGCTCAGCATGCGTCATTTCGACGTGCAGCTGATCGGCGGCATGGTTCTGCACGACGGCAAGATCTCGGAGATGCGGACGGGGGAGGGCAAGACCCTGGTCGCGACCTTGCCGGCGTACCTCAACGCCCTTTCCGGGCGCGGCGTGCACATCGTGACCGTCAACGACTACCTCGCGCGGCGCGACGCGGAATGGATGGGCAAGGTCTACAGGTTCCTGGGCCTCTCCGTCGGGGTGATTCTCACCCAGATGCCGCACGACGAGAAGCAGACGGCCTACGCCGCCGACATCACCTACGGCACCAACAACGAGTTCGGCTTCGATTACCTGCGCGACAACATGGCGATGCAGGTCGGCGACCGCTTCCAGCGCGGGCTGAACTACGCCATCGTCGACGAGGTGGACTCGATTCTCATCGACGAGGCGCGCACGCCGCTCATCATCTCGGGGCAGGCCGAGGACCGCACCGAGATCTACCACCGCATCAACGAGGTCGCGCCGCTCCTGAAGCGCCAGGAAAAGGACGGCGCGCCGGGAGACTTTTTCGTCGACGAGAAGAACCACACAGTGCTGCTCTCCGAGGATGGCCACGAGCACGCGGAGAAGCTCCTCGCGCGCGCGCAGCTCCTTCCGGAGGGCCGGAGCCTGTACGAGCCCGCGTACGTGAACCTGATGCATCATCTGAACGCGGCGCTACGGGCGCACAACCTGTTCTTCCGGGATCGGCACTACGTCGTCCAGGAGGGCGACGTAGTGATCGTCGACGAGTTCACGGGGCGGCTCATGCCCGGGAGGCGCTGGTCCGACGGGCTCCACCAGGCAATCGAGGCGAAGGAGAACGTGTCCATCCAGAGCGAGAACCAGACGCTCGCTTCGATCACGTTCCAGAACTACTTCCGCATGTACCGCAAGCTCGCCGGCATGACCGGCACGGCCGATACGGAGGCGTACGAGTTCCAGGAGATCTACGGGCTGGAGGTGGTGGTCATACCCACCCACATGCCGATGATCCGCGCCGACCGGAACGACCAGGTGTTCCGCACCACGAACGAGAAATACAAGGCGATCATCGACGACATCAAGGACTGCCATGAGCGTGGCCAGCCGGTGCTCGTCGGCACGACCTCGATAGAGAACTCCGAGCTCATTTCAGGCATGCTGCAGAAGGAAAAGCTGCCGCACCAGGTGCTGAACGCGAAGCAGCACGCGCGCGAAGCCGAGATCGTGGCGCAAGCCGGGCGCCCCAAGGTGATCACGATCGCGACCAACATGGCGGGCCGCGGGACGGACATCGTGCTCGGCGGGAACGTCGAAAAGCAGGTCGACCTGCTCCAGGAGAAGGAGGACGTGGGCGACGCAGAGAAGGACGGGCGCATCGCGACGCTGCGGCGCGAGTGGCAGGACCTCCACAACCAGGTCATCGCTGCCGGAGGGCTCCACATCATCGGCACCGAGCGCCACGAAGCTCGGCGCATAGACAACCAGCTGCGCGGCCGCTCCGGCCGGCAGGGCGACCCGGGCTCGTCCCGTTTCTATCTGTCACTCGAAGACCCGCTGCTGCGGATCTTCGCCGGCGAGCGCGTGAACGCCATCATGCAGCGCCTGGGAATGCCCGAGGGCGAGCCGATCGAGCACGGCCTGGTGACCCGGTCCATCGAGAGCGCGCAGCGCAAGGTCGAGGCACACAACTTCGACATCCGGAAGCAATTGCTCGAGTACGACAACGTCGCCAACGACCAGCGTCGCGAGATCTACCACCTGAGAAACACCATCCTCGAGTCGCGGGACGTGTCGGACCAGATCGAGTCGCTGCGCGAGGGCGTAGTCACCGACCTGTTCCGTGCCCACGTGCCCGAAGAGAGCATGGAAGAGCAATGGGACATCCCGGGGCTGGAAAAGGTGTGCACGGCGGAGCTGCGCCTCGAGCTGCCGCTTTCCAGGTGGCTCGCCGCGGACCCGGGCCTTGACGACGAGGCGCTGCTCAAGCGCGCGATCGGGGAGGCGAACGAGGCCTACCGCCGCAAGATGGCGGCCTACCCGGCGGAGGGCGTCCACTTGGTCGAGCGGCACGTGCTGCTATCCACGCTCGACAACCACTGGCGCGAGCACCTCGCCGCCCTGGATCACCTCCGCCAGGGCATACATCTGCGCGGCTACGCGCAGAAGAACCCCAAGCAGGAGTACAAGCGCGAAGCCTTCGAGCTTTTCGGCAGTCTGGTCGAGGCGGTCAAGCTCGAGGTGACCCGCACGCTGATGACGGTGGAGCTGCAGCTTCGCGGGCAGGCCGAGGAGACGGAACAGCTGCAGGCGCCGGCGGTCGAGAATGTCCAGTACCAGCACGCGGGCTACGAGGAGGCCCTCGCCGGCCCCGAGGGCGGTACCGCGACGGCCGCGAAGGCCGCGCCTTTCGTGAGGCACGTCGGCAAGATCGGCCGCAACGACCCCTGCCCCTGCGGATCGGGCAAGAAATACAAGCACTGCCACGGCAAGCTCGCCTGACCCGGTTTCCGGGCGCAGTGCACGAATATGGCTGTCAATCTGAGGCCCCCGCGGCCTGAAGACCTGATGTCCGTGAAGGGCGTGCGCCTCGGCATTGCCGAGGCGGGGATCCGCAGGTCCGGACGCAAGGACCTGCTGCTGGTCGCGCTCGCCGAGGGCACGAAGGTGGCCGGCGTGTTCACGCGGAACCGCTTCTGGGCGGCGCCGGTTCAGGTCGCGAAAGAGCACCTCGCCTCGGGCAGGCCGACCCGCGCGCTGCTCGTGAACACCGGCAACGCCAACGCCGGAACAGGGGAAACCGGGATCGCCGATGCACGGGCGACCTGCGAGCGGGCGGCGAGCCTGCTCGGCTGCGATCCGCGCGAAGTGCTGCCGTTCTCCACCGGAGTGATCATGGAGCCGCTTCCGCTTTCGCGCATCGTCGCGGGGCTGCCGGCGTGCGTCGCGGATCTGCGCGAGGACAACTGGGCGCGCGCCGCCGAGGCGATCATGACGACCGATACGGTGCCGAAAGCCCGGTCGCGGCGGGCGGGCGGCGCAACCGTGACCGGGATCGCCAAGGGCGCGGGCATGATCCGCCCCGACATGGCGACCATGCTAGGCTTCGTTGCCACCGACGCGGCGCTTTCGCAGGCGGCGCTCGAGGGC
>Ga0335085_10002338_pt1 | contig 35793 bp, 36 predicted proteins | sample Lox_Sample_45_FD_206712 | JGI IMG/M metagenome (GOLD analysis project Ga0335085, IMG submission 206712) | Soil microbial communities from Loxahatchee National Wildlife Refuge, Florida, United States - Lox_Sample_4.5 | ecosystem: Environmental > Terrestrial > Soil > Wetlands | place: USA... | reverse complement strand
TGGACTGGGTCGCGAATTCTTTGAGTACGTGACATTGAACAGAATCGGATGCTGCAACCGTGATTGTACCGTTCGACACGCCGCGAAATTGCTCGTCTGAAAGTTAGCTGTGAATTAATGCAGCCAGTGCGATGCCTGATGCGCATCGCACTGACGGCCCTATCCACAGCGAGATTGTTTGAACCATTCATTAGAACAAATATAGAACATTTATAGGGGATAGTCCAGTCCCCTTCGTTAGAAATTTGGAGGAAATGGCTCGCAATCAGCAAATTTCTTAGAGCATACCCGTTGGTAAAAGGCTGGTCATCCCTTCCCCCCGCCCATCTCCGTGCCGTTGACGCTCAATTTGTCGAGCTGCACCGACACCGTTCCCCATCCCGTATCCGCCCAGAGCTTCAGCGCCACGATATAGTGGCCATTGGGCGCGCCTCCGCCGGGCACGTCGGCGAACAATCCGTAGATCGTGGGCCAGCTCTGGCCCTCCTTGATCATCTTCGGTTTGTAGCCCGCGATCTGATGATATTTGATCGTGCAGAGATGCGCCGTGCCGTCGAAGAGGCCGTCATCGAGCTTGATCTTCTGATCCTTCACATAGGTGAATTCGATGTTGTAGCGCCGCCTTCCGTCGAACACCGGCGCGAGTTTGCCGCACGGATTCTGCGCATCGGCGGTCACGCCCGCGAGGATGGAGGTGGCCGCGCTCATCGGATCGAGCGCGTGTTTTTTCTCCTCGTCGCTCACCGGATATTTGGTCAGCGAATAGGGCGGATCGGCGAAGACCTGCGGCGTGCCGTCGCCGAAGGTCACTTTCACCCGCTCCTTCTTCTCCTCGCTGCGGCGCGAATAGGAATCGTAGAGCGCGGGCTCGATGCCTTTTCCGCCGTAATGGCCGTTGGCATTGGCGTCGATCTCGGCCTGCCAGAACACGCTGACGACGCCGCCGGTCTTGAAGTGGGAACCCACGTCATAGGCGCCGTCGGCGAACTTGGCTTCGTAATTGGTTTGGCCGAAGGGAATGCCCCAGAAGGCGAGCGAATAGGCGACGTCGAGGGTGCCGGGCTTGGCGGGCTCGAGGGAGGCGAGTTTGGCGGAAGGCTCGCCCGCGAGCGCGGGGATGATCAGCGCGGCCGATACGCACGCGGCCGCAAGCAATTGACGCAAACGCGGTTCCGGCATAGCCGTCCTCCAGACACGGATTATAGGATGTCCGTCAAAATGGTCCAATTATGACGGCGCAAGAGTTGAACAATGGCGCGCTGGAAGCCGCCATTTCCGCGGGCGACCGCCGCGCGCTCGCGCGCGCCATCACGCTCGCGGAATCCACCAGGGCAGGCGACCGCGCCCGGGCCGAACGGCTTTTGACCGCATTGCTTCCGCACACGGGGCGCGCCATGCGCATCGGGATTTCGGGCGCGCCGGGCGCTGGGAAATCCACCTTCATCGAAGCCTTCGGCCGCCATCTGACGGGCGAGGGCCTGAAGGTCGCGGTCCTGCCCATCGATCCCACCTCGCGCCGCTCGGGCGGCTCGATCCTCGGCGACAAGACGCGCATGGAAAAACTCGCGCGCGATCCGAACGCGTTCATCCGCCCCTCGCCCGCGGGCGAGGCGCTGGGCGGCGTGGCGCGGCGCACGCGCGAAGTCATGTTGCTCTGCGAGGCGGCCGGCTTCGACGTGGTGATCGTGGAAACCGTCGGCGTCGGCCAATCCGAAACGGCCATCGCCGACATGGCCGATCTTTTCGTGTTGCTCGTCTCGCCCGGCGGCGGCGACGAATTGCAAGGCATCAAGCGCGGCGTGATGGAGCTTGCCGATTTCGTCATCGTGACGAAAGCCGATGGCGATCTCGAAGCCGCAGCCCGGCGCGCCGAAGCCGATTACCGCGCAGCCCTTCATCTCATGCGGCCGAAATACAAAGCGCTTCCCCCGAAGGTGATGCATGTCTCGGCGCTGAAGGGCTTGGGCATCGGCGAGGCGTGGGGCGAAATGCGGGCCTTCCGTCTCGCGCTCGTGAAAGGCGGTCATCTCGCGCGCCTGCGCGCCGAACAGGGACGGCGCTGGTTCTGGGCCGAGATCGAGGCTGTCCTGAAAGAGGCGATCCTGTCCGATGGCGGGACGGCCGCTGAAGCCGCCCGCGCCGAGGCCGAGGTCGCGAGCGGAAAGGCGCTGCCCGATGCCGCCGCCCGCGCGCTTCTCGCCCGCTTCCGCCGTGCTTGACGGCCAAGGCTCGCGCCTTTATCAGGGCGCCTCTTTTTCAAGGCATGAATCCCATGGCGCGGCGCTGCGAACTCACAGGCAAGGGGCTTCTGGTTGGCCATCACGTCAGCCATGCCAACAACAAGAAGAAGCGGGTTTTCCGGCCCAACCTCCAGCTCGTCTCGCTGGCGAGCGATGCGCTGGGCATTGATGTGCGCCTGCGCATCTCGATGAACGCGCTGAGGACCGTGGACCGGGTCGGGGGACTGGACGCCTATCTTCTGAAAACGCGGGACGAAGTGCTGTCCCCCCGCGCGCTCCGGTTGAAGCGGACCATCGCCCGCAAAGCTGTCGCGTAAGGTTTACAGAGGCTTAGCCCTGTTTTTGCCCATTACGGGCATGACATCTGCACCCATTCTCCTGTAATGTCTCAAAATGTGCCAGCCCACAGAGGCTGAGCGGGTAGGGTGCTGTGTCAGATTTCAAGGCAGGCGTACGTGCCGGTGCGGAAGCCGGTGCTGCTCGGTTCTCGCACGGAACGGCGGATGCGGCCGGCCGGGCTTTCGCGCCAACGGGCGGACGCCGCTTCGCCGGCGCGCTGATGGCGCCGTTGCAGCTCATCGTTCCGGTTCTGCTGTTGCTGGCGACCTTCATGGCCGCCTTCCTTTATGGCGGAACCCATGCGGGCTGGCCCCTCATCGCGCCCTGGCTGACGGTGGGCGAATGGCTCGTGCCGCTCAGCTTCCTCGCCATCCACATCACCAACCGCCGCTATGGCGCGGCCTATGCGCTGGCGCAGATCGCGGGCGCCTGGGCGTTCGGCCTTGCCGCGCTCTGGGCGATGCGCAGCGATCTTTCGGCACTGGTGGGCTGGAGCCTGCCGGATGCGCGGATCCTCGCGGGTTTCGGTTTCGCGCTGTTCCTGGCGCAGATCGTTTCGGTCGCCGTGTTCGACCGCACGCGCGGGCCCGTCTGGTGGCATGCTCCGCTTTACGCCTCGTTCTGGGGCGGGGTGATCTTCTGCGGCGCAGGATTTCCCGCCGCCTTCGCGGGAACGGCATTCGATTGGGTACAGCCGATGCTCGTCTATCTCGGCGTGATGATCGCGGGCTCGCTGGTGCTGCTCGTGCCCTATTGGGCGCTCCGGGCGATCGTTCCGCCGATGCCGGGCTTCGGCGGTTATTGAAGGCACACGGGATTCCGTTTTTTCCTTTTTCGTCATGGCCGGGCTCGTGCCGGCCATGACGGAAACAATTGTCAATCGGCGGGTTTGATCTCGAACATCAGAAGAACCGTGCGCTCCAGCGGATGATTGTAATTGTCGTCCGCGATCATATAGAGCAGCGTCTTGCCGTTCGAATCGCGCCTGAGCGAGAGGCCTTCCATATTGTCGATGTTCTCGTGCATGGTGAATTGGGCGATCTCGCTTCCGTCGAGGCGCGCACCGGGCTTGACATCGGCGCGGCCGATCTCGCGCACCGCGATGACGACGCCCCGCACCGGCCCGAAATAATGCCGTTCCAGCAGGTAGAGATTTCCGTCCGGCCCCATGGCCGCGTCCGAAATTTCGTAGGGATCGTGATGCTTCACGCTCAGCGTTTCGAACTTGCCCGTTGCGGGGAATGGAATGAGCCAGGCGGGATGATCGCCATTGGCGGCTTGCGCCGTTTCGGTGATGGCGAGCAATTCATGGGGCTGAAAGAGCGTGAGCCCTTCGAGCCCGGAATTGGAATCGAGCGATTTGATCGCGTCGGGCGCGGGCACGACGCTTGGCTTCACGTCGAGAGAATGGGTGAGGTCGTATTCCCAGATGCGATGATTGCGCTCGAAGCTGACGGCGACGGGGCCGTGGGTGTCGAGCGGCGACAAGGAATCGAGGCCTTCGGCGTCGCCTTCCTTCTCCACCATCGCCTTGCCGTCGGGATTCTGCATGTCGGCAAGCTCGGCCTCGCCGATGCCGGCAAGATCGCCCTTCGAGTCGTAGATCAGACGCGCGCGCAGCCAATGCGCCTCGTCGGATTGCGAAAGCATCGATGCGCCGTCGGCGCTCACCACCAGCCCCGACCAGCCGCCGAAGCGCGCATCGGGCGAGGAAATTTCGAGCCCGCCGCGATAGACGAGTTCGCCCACGCGATGCTCTTTCGGATCGACCTGCGAAAGCGCAATGGGCTTGTAGGAAATCGCGACCGCATCCGGCAGATCGGGCGCGGCCGGCATTTCGGTCGCGCAGGCGCCGAGCGTGACGAGCAGCGCAACCGCGCCGACGCTTGCAAAGAGCGCCGCCCGCCTCATGCGGCGACCGGATGACGCGCATGGCGCACGCGCGAGGAGCGTTCGCGCGTGCCGGGGCGGCCGTGATCTTTTTCTTCGGCGAAGAGCGAGATCAGTTGCGTCGTCATCGCGCCGCCCAATTGCTCGGCATCCACGATGGTGACCGCGCGGCGGTAATAGCGCGTCACGTCATGGCCGATTCCGATGGCGGTGAGTTCGACCGAAGATTTTTCCTCGATGTCGTCGATCACATGGCGTAGATGGCGCTCGAGATAATTTCCCGCATTCACCGACAGGGTCGAATCGTCCACCGGCGCGCCGTCGGAAATCACCATCAAAATTTTGCGTTGCTCGGCGCGCGCGATCAGCCGGTTATGCGCCCACATCAGCGCCTCGCCGTCGATATTCTCCTTGAGCAGGCCTTCGCGCATCATCAGGCCGAGATTCTTCCGCGCGCGGCGCCAGGGTTCCTCCGCGGCCTTATAGATAATGTGGCGCAGATCGTTGAGCCGGCCGGGATGCGGCGGCTTGCCGTCGGCGATCCATTTCTCGCGCGATTGACCGCCCTTCCACGCCCGCGTCGTGAAGCCCAGAATCTCCACCTTCACCGCGCAGCGCTCCAGCGTGCGCGCCAGAATATCGGCGCACATCGCCGCCACCATGATCGGCCGCCCGCGCATAGAACCGGAATTATCCAAGAGCAATGTGACGACCGTGTCGCGGAAGATCATGTCCTTCTCCTGCTTGAAGGAGAGCGGATGCATGGGATCGATGATGATGCGCGGCAGCCGCGCGGCATCGAGCAGGCCTTCCTCGAGATCGAAATCCCAGCTCCGGTTCTGCTGCGCCATCAGAAGCCGTTGCAATTTGTTGGCGAGCCGCGAGACGATGTTCTGCATCGCCTGCAATTGCTGGTCGAGGAAATTGCGCAGCCGCGTCAATTCCTCCGCGTCGCAGAGATCGGGCGCGTTCACCGTCTCGTCGAATTGCGTCGTGAAGACGCGATAGCCCCATTCGTCGGCGCCCGAGAAGGGCTGCTCCGGCCGCCAGGGCTTGGCGCCTTCCTCGGCCTCGGTGGTCTCGGCCATTTCGCTGCGCTGTTCGGCCTGCATCTCGGCCGAGGTTTCTTCGCCTTCCTCGCCCTCGCTCATGTCGGCTTCGCTCAGTTCCTGCGATTGCGCGTCTTCGCCCGCGGCGCCTTCTTCGCCTTCCTGCGGCTCGGTGGATTCCTCGGCGCCTTCGCTTTCGGACTGCTCGGAAAGGTCCTCGCCGAATTCGAGATCGGAGAGGATCGTGCGCGTGAGTTTGGCGAACGCCGCCTGATCGCGCATCGTGCCTTCAAGTTTCGCCAAATCCTTGCCCGCGCGCTCCTCGATCCAGCCCCGCCACAGATCGGCGATGTTCTTCGCCGAGTCCGGAAGCGCTTCGCCGGTGAGTTTCTCGCGCACGATGAAGCCCAGCGCATCGGCGAGCGGTGCTTCCGAGCGTTCGCGCACCTTGGCGAAGCCGCGCGCATTGCTTTTCGCTTCGAGATTGGCGGTAAGATTGTTCGCGACACCCTTCATCGCGGTCGCGCCGATGGATTCGACGCGCGCCTGCTCGGCTGCCTCGAACAGCGCCGCCGCATCCACCGATTGCGGCCGGAATTGCTGATGCACACCCTCTTCGTGATAGGCGCAGCGCAGCGCATAGGCATCGCCCTGGCCGCGCACGATGGCGATTTCGCCGGGCGGCAGATTGCGCGACGGCAGCGGCAGCTTCGCCTTCAATCCCTTGAGCGACGGCTGCTCGGGGCTGAAATTGACTTCCAGCTCCGGCTCGCCCGCGAGCGAGCGCACCGCGGTCGCGACCGCGCGCTTGAACGGCTCGGAAGGGTTTTCGGGTTTCACAGATGCGCACCAAAACAAAACTTGTCATGGCCCGCGACTGCGGGCCACCCAGGTGACATTTCCACGATAGCGCAGAATGCAACTGGGCGGCCCGCATTTGCGGGCCGTGACAGAGAGGTCATGCCACCAGCACCTTCGCAGCACTCTCCGGCAATTCATCACCGAAGGCGCGCTGATAGAATTCGGCCACGCTCGCGCGTTCGAGCTCGTCGCATTTGTTGAGGAAGGTGAGGCGGAAGGCGAAGCCGATATCGTTGAAGATCTCGGCATTCTCCGCCCAGGTGATGACCGTGCGCGGGCTCATCACGGTCGAAAGATCGCCGTTGATGAAGGCGTTGCGCGTCATATCGGCCACGCGCACCATGGCGGAAATCGTCTTCCTGCCTTCTTGTGTGTTGTAGCCCGGCGTCTTGGCGAGAACGATATTCACTTCGGCGTCGTGCGGCAGGTAATTCAGCGTCGCCACGATGTTCCAGCGGTCCATCTGGCCCTGATTGATCTGCTGCGTGCCGTGATAGAGGCCCGTCGTATCGCCGAGACCGATCGTGTTGGTCGTGGCGAAGAGGCGGAACGCGGAATGGGGACGGATCACGCGGTTCTGATCGAGCAGCGTGAGCCTGCCCTGCACTTCGAGCACGCGCTGGATCACGAACATCACGTCGGGCCGGCCGGCATCGTATTCGTCGAAAACGAGCGCCACCGGATGCTGCAGGCACCAGGGCAACAAGCCCTCGCGGAATTCGGTGACCTGCAATCCCTCCTTGATGACGATCGCGTCCTTGCCGATCAGATCGATGCGGCTGATGTGGCTGTCGAGATTGATGCGGATGCAGGGCCAGTTGAGGCGGCTCGCCACTTGTTCGATGTGCGTCGATTTTCCGGTGCCGTGATAGCCCTGGATCATGACGCGGCGGTTGAAGGCGAAGCCCGCGAGGATCGCAAGCGTCGTCTCGCGGTCGAAGCGGTAGGCGCTGTCGCGCTCGGGCACATATTCGTTCGCCTTGGAAAAGGCGGGCACCTTCATCTTCGTGTCGAAACCGAACGCGCTCTTCACGTCCACTTGCGTGTCCGGCACGGACGCGGGATCGAGGCCTCTGGACTCAGCAGTCATCACCAATATTCCGGATTAACGGCGCCGCACTCAGCGGCAGGCCGGAGCTTTTGGGAAGAGCAGGGCGCTGGCGCCACCTAGGTCAGGCCGGCCGCCCTTAAGACGCCATAGGCCTTGATAACCTGCTTCAGACGCTCCTCGGCGCCCCGATCGCCGCCATTGGCATCGGGATGGAACCGCTTTACCAGTTCCTTATACCGCGCCTTGATCTCCTGCAAGGTGGCACCAGCGTCAAGATTGAGCGTTTCCAGCGCGATCAATTGCGGACGGGTGAGGTGGCGTTCGGGGCGACGCGGGCGCGGCTTTTCGTCGACATCGGGGAAAACGCCGAAGTTGTCGTCATATTCCGGTCCGCCATGTCCGTCGCGCATGCGAGCGCTGCGCTTTCCGAGCGGCCAGGTGGGGCGGTGGCCGACCACGGCGTCGACCTGGAAAGCCGCGATCTCGTCGTCGCTCATGCCGCGGAAATAATCCCACGCTTCGTTATGGGCGCGGGCGTGTTCGAGGCAGAACCAGAGATGCTTGTCGAGATTGTCCCGGTCCTTCGGCACGCGATGGGTGCCGGGATTGGGGCAATCGGGGCGCGCGCAACCGCGCGGAGACGCCTTTACGGCGCCCTGGCGGATGCGGATATCCTTCTTGTAACGCCCGCGGGGCTCAGCCTGAACCATGCGACAATTATGGGGTGTAACCCTGAAAAAACAAGAAAACGAATTGCTTGACAGCGCACCGGCGCATGGCGGAGTTAAGCTTATGCGCGTCGCCCGAAGCATCGAGGAAAAACTCGCCGCCGCTTTCGCGCCCGAAGAGCTTCTGGTCGAAGACGAAAGCGCCAAACATGCGGGACATTCGGGCGCGCGACCCGAAGGCGAAACGCATTTCCGCGTGCGCATCGTTTCGGAGACGTTCCGGGGATTGTCGCGCCTCGAACGCCAGCGGCGCGTTCACGCAGCACTCGCCGACGAATTGAAAACGCGCGTGCATGCGCTTTCGCTCGTCACGCTGACGCCGGATGAAGCTCGCTAAAAAAATACTGTCATGGCCCGCGAATGCCGCCTCCGCTGAAGCTCCGGCGTGCCGAGCGAGACTCACTTGCCGCGTCGAAGCGAAGCGTAGACGGGCGGGCCACCCAGTTCTCGCTTCTCGCATGGTGCAGAACCAAACTGGGCGGCCCGCTGTTGCGGGCCGTGACAATTTTATAGTTCAGCAACCGCCTTCACCGGCGGCGTGACGCGGATGGCGGTGATCTGGTTTCGCTGCTTGCGCAGGATCTCGAATTTGTAGCCGTGGAAGGCGAAGCGCTGGCCCGGTTCGGGAATGGTGCGCGCTTCGTGGATGACGAGCCCCGCGATCGTCGTCGCTTCCTCGTCGGGCAGGCTCCAGTCGAGCGCGCGGTTGATGTCGCGGATGGGCACGGTGCCGTCGATGTTGAAGCTGCCGTCGGGTTGCGGGCGAATGCCGGGGCGCGTGCTGCGTTCCCATTCCGAGACGTTGCCGAACACTTCGTCGATGATGTCTTCCAGCGTGACGAGCCCCTGCAGCGCGCCATATTCGTCCACTACCAGCGCGAAATGCGTGCGCCGCTCGCGGAAGGCGTGAAGCTGGTCCTCGAGCGTGGTGGTGTCGGGCACGAACCAGGGCGGTTCCATCAGCGATAAAATGTCAAAGGCGGAAGGCGCCGTGCGGTTCTTCAGGAATTCGCGCACCACGGCCTTGGTGTGCAGCACGCCGATGATATTGTCGGGCGTCTCGCGCCACACCGGCACGCGGGTGTGATTGGCGGCGAGCAGCGCCTCGAACAGTTCCTCCGGTTTCTGATCGGCGTCGATGGCGGCCATGCTCTTGCGGTGGATGGCGACGTCGCCGAGCGTGAGCTCGCGCAGATCGAGCACGCCGCCCAGCATGTCGCGCGGCTCGCGGCCCATGCCGCCTTCGATGTGATGCAGCGCGATCGTGCCGCGCAATTCCTCGTGCGGTTCGAGCAGCGGCGTCACGCCTTCCTGGCGCACGCCGAACAGCTCGAGCAGCCACCACACCATCGTTTGCACCCCGCGCACGATGGGCGAGAGCACCGCCACGAAAAAACTGAGGAGCCATGCCACCGACAGCGCGAAGCGGTCGGTGCGCGCGATGGCGAGCGTCTTGGGCAGCACTTCGGCGAACACCAGCACCAGGACGGTCATGCCGAGCGTCGTGATCGCCACCACGTTCTCGCCATAGCGCGCTTCGAGCGCCGAGGTCGCGAGCGAAGACACAAGTATATTGATGAAGGTGTTGCCGAGCAGGATCGCGCCGATGACGTTTTCGCGCTCGCCGACGAGCCGGTTGACGAGCCGCGCGGCATGCGAGCCTTCCTTTTCGAGCGTGTGCATCCGGGCGCGCGAAACCGCGGTGATCGCCGTCTCGGAGCCCGAGAAGAAACCGGAGAACCCGATCAGCACGACGATGGTGACGAGGGTGAGGATGAGTGCGGTGTCCATGGCGGGAACCTCTGTCGGCAGCGCAAAGATAGCGGGTTTTCACCGTCAAAACTCAAGATTGTCATCCCGGCCGAGCATCGCGAGAGCCGGGACCCACCGGGATGCTTCTCCGTGGGTACCGGATAATGCGCTGACGCGCATTTCCGGGATGGCAATTATTGAAGTATTGCCTTCACCGCCTCCAGCGGCACGTCGCGCGTGACGAAAGCGCGGCCGAGCCCGCGCACGAGCACGAAAGCGAGCTTTCCGTCCGCCACTTTTTTGTCGTGCATCATGTGGCCGATGAGGGTTTGCGCATCGGGCCGTGGGCCGGGAATATCGGCGATAGAAGAGGGCAGTCCGACGGATTTCAGATGTTTTTCGATTCGCGCCGTGTCGGACGCGGGCGACAAGCCCAGCCGCTCCGAAAGCCGGAACGCCAGCACCATGCCGATGGCGACGCCTTCGCCATGGACGAGGCGATTCGAATATCCCGTTGCCGCTTCCAGCGCATGGCCGAAAGTGTGGCCGAGATTGAGGAGCGCCCGCTCCCCCGATTCGCGCTCGTCGCGCGCCACGATCGCGGCCTTCATTTCGCAGGAATGCGCCACGGCATATTCGAGCGATCCCGCTTCTCCGGAAAGTGCCGCGCCCGCATTTTCCTCGAGCCAGGAGAAGAAATCGGCATCGCCCAGCGCGCCGTATTTTGCGACTTCGGCATAGCCCGCCAGCAATTCGCGCCTCGGCAGCGTTGCGAGCACGCCGATATCGGCGATGACGATCCGCGGCTGGTGGAAGAGGCCGATCAGGTTTTTTCCTTCCGCCGTGTTGATGGCGGTTTTTCCGCCCACGGAGGAATCCACTTGCGCCAGCAGCGTCGTCGGGATTTGCGCGAAATCGGCGCCGCGTTTGAGCACACCGCTGGCGAACCCTGCGAGATCGCCGATCACGCCGCCGCCCAGCGCCACCACAAGCCCGCCGCGATCCACGCCGCTCTTCAGAAGCGCACTCGAAAGTCTTTCGAGGCCGGCAAAACTTTTCGTCTGTTCGCCGGCTTCCAGAATGACCGGCTTCGCGTCGATGGCGCTTCGGCGCAGCGAATCCAAAACGATTTCGAGATGCAGCTTCGCGACATTGGCATCCGTCACCACCGGCACGGGTCCGCGGGCAAGCGGCTTCAGCAGCGAACCGCTCAAACCCAAAAGCCCCGAGCCCACATGGATGGGATAGGAACGCGCGCCCAGCGAAACCGTGATCTCGCTCATAGTCCCGCCACCAGATCGCGCTCTTTCAGCGCCTCGACGATCTTGTCGACCATCGCGCCATGCGGCCCGTTCTCGCTTTCCACGATGAGATCGGCTTCGCCATAGATCGGCTCGCGCGTTTCGAGCAATTTCTCCATGACCTCGCGGGGATCGCGGTCGCGCAGGAGCGGGCGCGAATCGCGCCGTCCCACGCGCGCGAGCAGAACGTCCACGGGCACCTTGATCCATACCGAGATCGCCATGTCGCGGATCTTCGCCCGTGTCTCGGGATCGATGAAGGCGCCGCCGCCCGTCGCCAGCACATGGGGCGGCTGGGAAAGCAGCCGCGCGACGATCTTGCGCTCGCCGTCGCGGAAGGCGGCTTCGCCGTAACGGTCGAAAATCTCGCTGATGGAGCAGCCGGCCGCTTCTTCGATTTCCGCATCGGCATCGTGGAAGGGCACGCCCAGCTTGGCCGCCAGCCTGCGGCCGACCGAGCTTTTGCCCGCGCCCATCATGCCCACCAATGCCACCGTCTTCTTCAACATCTTGCCCCCCGCTTACACATTCTAACCATAAGTCACCAGCAGGACTTGCGGCCAAGGCACACTTTCCGCCACAAATTGCTGCTAGTGTCGCGGTTCCGAAGTTCGCCCAGAGCCTGATATCGGGCACGTGGCGAACTTCGGAACCGAAACGACACTAGAATCAATAGATTCCTGGTGTCCTGCGATTCCGAAATTCGCCTGAAGCCGATATCGCGGATGAAGCGAATTTCGGAATCGGGACACCAGGGAAGGGCTCGGCGAAGGGTTACGATATGGGTTGGACGGCGCGTTTGAGCCTTGCGGTTCTGGTTCTGGCGATTCTGGGCGTGGGCGCGCTTGCGTTCTACGCAGGGACTCTGAAGCCGCCGCATCACAGCTATGTGCAGGTGCTCCCCGATGAGCAGTTTCCGCGCTGAACTCGCGCGCTCGCTCGCCATAGCAGGGCTCGTGGCCGGGCTGCCGCTTGCGGCGCTGGCCCAGACTTCGGCCGATACGAGGCCGGTCACCGGCGCGCCGCGCCAGCTCGGTCAGCCGGTGGACACGATCCCGCAATCTTCGACGCCGGGCGGCGACACGGCCGCGCCCGAAGCACAACCGGCTACGCCGACCGGCGGCAATACGGCCGCGGCACCCGAGACACCGTCGGAGCCGCCGCCGATTACGGTTCCCGAGGAAAATGAGACGGCCCCGCCGCCGAATTCACCACCTGAAGACCATGAGACCGCCGCGCCGCCGCCGGTTTCGCCCTCCGGCAACAACGCGACGACTGTGCCCGCCGCTCCGCCGGTTCTGGGCCAGCCCAGCGAAGGAGCCGTGACGGTTGCGCCGCTCGGCGCCTCCGAAGGCTCGGCGGCGGGAACGCTCGACGACACCAATGGCGGCTTCGACGGCAATTTGTGGTCCGATCTGGATCGCGCCACCGCCAACGAACTGCTCACCCAGATGCCCGCGACCACGGAGGTACCGGCCTTGCGCGCGCTGGCGAAGCGCCTGCTTTTGACGAAGGCGGATGCGCCCACCGGCAATGCCGAGCATTCCTTCCTCACCATCCGGCTGCGCAAGATGCTCGACGCGGGCCTCATCGACGAGGCGGGCGCGATCGCCGCGGCCGCGAATGTGCAGGACGATGCCGAATTCGCGCGCGTGCAGGCCGATGCGATCCTCTATGCCAATCGCGCGTCCGACGCCTGCGGCACTGCGACGGCGATGCGGCTCACCAGCAGCGAGCCGTTCTGGATCGAACTTCGCGCCTATTGCTACGCGGCGGCGGGCAATTCGTCGCTGCTCGATCTGACACGCTCGGTGATGAACGCGCAAAATCTCAGCGATCCCGCCTTCGACAAATTGCTCGACGATGTGGTGTCGAAGAAGACGGCGGTGCCCGGCGACATTCCGGCGCCCACCTCGCTCGATCTTTTCCTGCTGCGCCAGGCGGCAATGGCCGTGCCGCCCGATCTTGCGAGCGGGCTCGGCGATGGCGCCTCGCTCATCGCCATGCGCGACACGGCGGACGCGCCCAACGACCGCCTCGATGCGGGCGAACATGCGATCTCGACCGGCGCCGTCAGCAATGACGAGCTCACCGCGCTCGCCGATGCCGCGCAATTTACGCCCGGCCAGCTCGCCCATGCGCTCGACGTGACGGCGGACATGCCGTTCCTCAAAGCCGAGGCCCTGTTGCGCCAGGCGGGCCTCAAGGAGAGCGATCACTCGCGCAAGGTGCAGCTCGCGCTTCAGGCGTTGCAGCTCGGCGACCAGAAGGGATCGTTCGAGATCGCGGCCGTCCTCGAACGCGCGCCCGCCGCCGCCATCAAACCGATCCGCGCCATGCGCCCGATGGCGCCCATCATCATCCGCGCGCTTCTGGTTGCCGGCGATGCAGATTCCGCCGAGCGCTGGATGAAGACGCTCGATCCCAAGGCCGATGCCGCGATGCTCGCGCGCTTCGAGGCCGAGGCCAATCTCGTCGCGTCGACGCCGGAGCGTCAGGCCAGGGCGCAAACGGCGCTTGCCTTGCTCGCAACCCAGATCCCCGCGCCCAATGCGCCCGCACTCACGGACGATCAGGCGCTCGATGCACTTATCCTCGGCGTCTATGCCACCAATGGAGAGCCGATGCCGCAAGCCGCGCGCTCGGCCGAAGCGGCGGCGCAAGGCATCGTCTGGCAGGGGCGCAGGCCCGCGCCCGCCCAGATCGAGCGCCTCGACAAGGCGCTGTCGACGCGCGGCGCCAAAGGCGAGGCGCTGGTGACGGTGCTCAATATCGTGGGCGCGCAAGGCCCCGGCGATCTCGCGCCCGATGTGACGCTCGATCTCGCCACCGCGCTGGTGGAGGAGGGGCTCGCCGATACGGCGCGCAGCTTCGCGATCTCCGCGATGCTCGCCAAGCCGCAATCATGACGCGCGACGAAAACCTGATCGAGCGGTTCCTGGAGATGATGAGTGCGGAGCGCGGCGCCAGCCGCAACACGCTCGACGCCTATGCCCGCGATCTGACCGATCTTGGCGCCACGCTTGCCCGACGCAAAACCGGTTTGCGCTCCGCCACGCGCGACGACATCAAGCATTATTTCGCGGGCCTGGATGTGGCGCGCTCCTCGCAGGCGCGCAAATTGTCGGCGCTGCGCCAGTTCTTCGTGTTCCTCTATTCCGAGGGGATCCGCGGCGACGATCCGACATCCTCCATCGAAGCGCCGCGACGCAAGCGCCCTTTGCCGAAAATCCTCTCGCCGGAAGAGGTCATCAAACTGATAGAAACGGCGTCCGAAGACGACACCAGCGAAGCCATCCGCCTCACCGCCATGCTGGAAACGCTGTATGCCGCGGGCCTGCGCGTGTCGGAGCTCGTCTCGCTGCCGCTTGCGGCTGCGAAAACGAAAACCGGCTTCATCTATGTGCGCGGCAAGGGCGGCAAGGAACGCATCGCGCCGCTCAACAAACAGGCCGCTGCGGCGATCAAAAAATATCTCGATGTGCGCGACGAATTCCTGCCCAAGGGCTCCGCGCGCGCCCGGGCCGCGAAATTTCTCTTTCCCTCGCGCGGCGCCGAAGCCCATCTCACCCGCAGGCGCTGCCATCAGATGCTGAAGGAACTCGCGCTGAAGGCGAATATCGACCCGGCGAAGCTCTCGCCCCATGTGCTGCGCCATGCTTTCGCCACGCATCTGGTGGAGGGCGGCGCGGACCTTCGCAGCGTCCAGACCATGCTCGGCCATGCCGATATTTCCACCACGCAGATCTACACCCATGTCGCCGGCGACCGGCTTCAGGCCGTGGTGGCGAGCGCGCACCCGCTTTCGAGGGTCAGGAAGGCGGCAAAGCGCCCCGGTTGACCTTGGTCTATAGTCCGGCCAGTTTCGGGCCGTTCTTGAGGGAGATCGTTCCGTGAGTTTCACCCAGATCGAGCGTCGCGCGCCGACGCGTCTTTACAGGTCCAAACTGTTCGTGCCGGGCTCGCGCGCGGCGCTGTTCGAGAAGGCGGCGGCGAGCGCGGCCGACGTTGTGTGCCTCGATCTGGAGGATGCGGTCGCGCCCGAGAACAAGGAGGAAGCGCGCGACAACATCATCCAGGCGCTGAACGACATCGACTGGGGCAACAAGACCGTCACCGTGCGCATCAACGGGCTGGACACCTCGCTCTGCTATCGCGACGTGCTGGCGCTGGTGGAGAAGGGCGGCGAGCGCCTCGACGCCATCATGATCCCCAAGGTCGGCAACGGCTCGGATGTCTATGCCATCGACATGCTGATCACGCAGGCGTCGAACCATGTCGGCCGCAAGAAGAATATCGGCCTCGAGGTCATCATCGAAACGGTTTCGGGTCTCACCAATATCGACGCGATTGCCGGTTCGTCGAAGCGCCTCGAAAGCCTGCATTTCGGCGCGGCCGATTACGCGGCGTCACAAGGCATGCGCACCACCAATATCGGCGGCGGCAATGCCGATTACGTGATGCTCACCGATGCCGAAGACGGCAAGGCGCGCGAGCGGCACTGGAACGATCTCTGGCACTATCCGATGTTCCGGCTGGTTCAGGCCGCGCGCGCGCACGGGCTGGCGGCGATCGACGGACCGTTCGGCGATTATTCCGATGCGGACGGTTTCCGCGTGCAGGCGAACCGCACCGCCATTCTCGGCTGCGAAGGCAAATGGGCGATCCATCCGAGCCAGGTTCCGCTCGCCAATGAAATCTACACGCCGCCCGCCAAGGAAGTGGAGCGCGCGCAAGCCATCCTCGCCGCGCTGAAGGATGCGCATGAAAAAGGTTTCGGCGCGGTGGCGCTGAAGGGCGTGTTGATCGACGCCGCCTCGATCCGCCAGGCGCATGTGATCGTCAAGCAGATGCAGATGATCAAGGAGCGGGGGTGAGTCGCTCAACCATTCATCATCGTCATGGCCGGGCTTGTCCCGGCCATCCATATACTCCGTCTTGATGGGTGTTTATGGATGGCCGCCACGAGGGCGGCCATGACGGCTTTATATTTTTGCGGCTTAACTGGTGCGCACGACCAAATTCGCCAGTCACTCGCACCAATACGAAAACGCGCCAGGATGGGATCGTGAGCAAGCGTTCCGTTCATGCGTTGTTCTTATCAGGCGAGCCGGCGATTTTCAATGGATTCGGCGCAGGTGATGGTCAACCAGATGCGGACGATCTGGGAGCGGGTAAAAACCCAATCGTCATCCCGGCCACTTGTCCGCCGTAGCCTTGGCGAAGGCGGAAGCGATGCGAAAGCATCGCGCAGAGCCGGGACCCATTGTGCCGCTGTCGCGGTGGGTCCCGGGTCTCGCTACGCTCGCCCGGGATGACAATTCGTTTTTTGCATTGTCCTCGCAATCCTTCCCAGCTTCTCCGGATTGCGCATCGCATAGATCGCCGTGATCTTTTCGCCGTCGCTCTCCAGTGTGATCGCGGTCTGGATTTCGCCATCGCCGATGACGAGGAAGCCCGGCCGCCCGTTGATCTCGATGAAATTGTATTCGGGCGCGGTGAAGACGTTCGATTTCTCCATCAGCCCGAAGATGAGGCGGTTCACTTTCTCCGGTCCGTAAATCGGCAACAGCGCCGCAGGCCGCAACCCCCCGCCATCGGAATAGAAGATCACATCGGGCGCCAGAATCTCTGCGAGTTGCGCCGGATCGTTGCTGCCCACGGCCTGCATGAAACGCACGAGCAATGTGCTGTGCTGTTCGCGCGAAACCGTGTGGCGCGGGCGATCCGCCTTCACGCGTTCGCGCGCGCGTGACACGAGCTTGCGCGTGGCGGGCTCGGTCTTGCCCAGCATCGCCGCGATATCTTCATATTCGCAATCGAACGCATCGTGCAGGATGAACGCCGCGCGTTCCTCCGGCGATAGGCGCTCCAGAACATGCAGCAACGCCAGCGACAAATCGGACGCAAGCTCCGCGCGCGCATCCGGCGTCTCGAGAATGCGCATGTCATCGGGCACGATGGGCTCCGGCAGCCATGGGCCAACGTAATTTTCCCGCCGCGAACGCACCGCGCGCAACGCATCGAGCGAAAGCCGCACCGTCACGGTCGAAAGCCAGGCATAAGCGTCGCGCACATCTTCCGCCGCCCGCCATCGGATCCACGCCTCCTGCACCACATCCTCGGCCGCGGCCCATTCGCCCAGCATGCGATAGGCGATGCCGAGAAGATGGGCGCGGGTCTTCTCGAATTCAGCCGTGTCGTTCATGCCGCCTTGAGCGCCTGATTGACGGCGACCTCGCTGGTGCCGATGCGCACTTTCTGGCACGTCTTCGCATGCCCCAGCGCGCGCTTGATGACCGGGTAATTGCGCGACGTCATCGCCTGCAGCGACATCGCGATCAGGCCCTGCTTGCCCCATTTCTTTTCGATCGCCTCGCGCAGATCATCGAGATTGGCGGAGCCGTGCAGCAGCGCGCGGCCGTAATCGAAACCGAGCTGCGCATCCGCATCGGTGGGCTGGCCCGACAGCAGCGCGCGGATCACGTCGCCCTTCATGCCGTTCTCCATCGCGATGTCGGAGCCGATCTGCACGCAAGGCCCGCAATCTTCCACCAGCGCGCCCGCGATGCCCGCGGCCGCCACCGCATTCAACGGCGCCCCGCCGCCCCAATTGCGCGCCGCCATCTGCATCTTCATGTAGCGGCGGAAACCCGAGAACGACGCATCCAACATCTCGTGCATATAGGTGGCGTCATAGCCATAGTGCCGTTCCATCTTGCGGATGTAGCGGTGGGCGAACCATTTCAACATCACACGACTCCTTCTTTCCGCGCCCGCATCCAGGCGAGCGCCATGCCGAGAAAACTCACCAGCATCACGAAGACGGCTTCCGACGCCATCACGCGGGTGTCCTTTGGAATGCCATCCGCGATCCATTCCCACACATGGAAGAACGCATGCAGCGTGGGAAACGTGGCGCCCGCGAGCGCGAGTGCCGCCGCCGTCATGCCCGCCCGCGCGCCCAGAATCATGAACGCGCCGCTCGCGGCGAAGGCGAGCCCGATATCCGCGATGAAGTGGTGATTCATCGGGCCGGTCTGAATCACGCCCGGCACCGCCGCGTACCAGGCGTCCGGCGCCGCCAGCATGTAGAGCCCGTTTGCCAGATGAAACAGGCCCAAAATCACCAATCCCGGCCTGATCATGTCCATCTCCTCCCGTCGGTTGAAATAAAGACGCCCGAGCCTTCCAGTTTGTGACCGGCGCCCCTATTTATTGACAGAACGGGAGGCCATTGCCACCTTCGAACCATGCACGCCTATCTGGATTTCGAACGCCCCATTGCCGAGCTCGAAGGCAAGATCGCGGAGCTTCGCGCGCTGGCCGCGGCCGATCCCGCCATGGAGATCGAGGCCGATGTCTCGCGGCTGCAGGCCCGCGCCGACAGCCTCATCCACGAGACCTATGCCAAGCTCACGCCCTGGCAGAAGGCGATGGTGGCGCGCCATCCGGCGCGGCCGCATTTCAGCGATTACGTCGAGCACCTGATCGACGATTTCACGCCGCTGGCCGGCGACAGGCTCTATGGCGAGGACCGCGCCATCGTGGCCGGACTCGGGCGTTTCCGCGGGCGTTCGGTCGCCGTGCTCGGTCACGAGAAGGGCGACGACACGCAATCGCGCCTCAAGCACAATTTCGGCATGGCGATGCCGGAAGGCTATCGCAAGGCCGTGCGCATCTTCGAGCTCGCCGACCGCTTCGATCTTCCGGTGATCTCGTTCGCCGATACGCAAGGCGCCTATCCGGGCGTCGGCGCGGAGGAGCGCGGCCAGGCCGAAGCGATCGCGCGGGCGACGCAAGCCTCGCTCAATCTCGGCGTGCCGTTCATCGCCACGATCATCGGCGAAGGCATGTCGGGCGGCGCGCTCGGCATCGCGGTGGCGAACAAGGTCTATATGCTGGAACATGCGATCTATGCGGTGATCTCGCCGGAGGGCTGCGCCTCGATCCTGTGGCGCAGTTCCGATAAGGCGCAGGACGCCGCCGCCGCCATGAAGATCACGGCGCAGGATTTGCTGGAACTGAAAGTGATCGACGGCATCGTGCCCGAACCGCCCGGCGGCGCGCATCGCAATCCCGACGAGGCGATCCATGCGGCGGGCGAAACCGTTTCGCGCGCTTTGTCCGAACTCAATCATCTGACGCGAGACGAGTTGCGCAAACAGCGGCGGGAGAAATATCTGGAGATGGGGAGGAATTTGGGGACGTAATTTCCTCTCCCCTTGTGGGAGAGGACGCAAAATCTTGCACTTAGCGTAGCGGATGCGGAGCTAAGTGCTTAGATTTTGCTGGTGAGGGGGCGCTTTCCCCTCACCTGAAAAATCAATGGGTTGAGCTTCGCATTCGCTCAGCTAACCCAATGATTTTTCTTCCTCTCCCACAAGGGGAGAGGGAAATATCTAATCCAACACCCGCGCAAACGCTCTTATATCCGCCACCAGCTCATCCGGCCGTTCCAGTGCCGCGAAGTGCCCGCCGGCCTTGAAATCGGTCCAGCGCGCGACGTTGAAATGCCGTTCGCAGAGCGAGCGCGGCGGAAACGGAATCAATTCCACCGGGAAATTCGCGACAGACACCGGCTTTTCGATGCGCGCGCCTTGCGGCACGGCTGCGCCGGAAAAATCCTCGAACAAGCCGCGATAAAGCCAGGTCGCGGTGTTGAAGCTGCGCGTGACGAGATAGATCATCACATTCGTGAGCAGCTGATCCCTGGTATAGACATTCTCGAAGCCGCGCGCGCGATCCGACCAGCCGTGGAATTTCTCCACGATCCATGCGCAGGCGCCGACGGGCGAATCCATCATGGCGTAAGATAAGGTCTGCGGCTTGGTCGATTGCTCGCGGAAATAGGCGCCTTCCATTTCGAACAGAATCTGCGCGCGTTTGGCGTAGTCTTTTTCTTCCTGCGTTTGCGGCTCCACGCCCGGCGAGCGCCAGCCGAACATGTTGAGATGCACCGCGCGGCAGCCCTTGCCTTCGTATCCCATCCAGCCGGAAATCGCCGAGCCCCAGTCGCCGCCCTGCGCGATGTAGTTCGGCAGTTGCAGCACCTCGCACATCAGCGTGTCGAAGAGGCGCGCGATGGTGCGCGGCGAAATCGGCTTCTGCGGCTTGCCGGAAAATCCGTAACCCGGCAGCGACGGCGCGATCACGGTGAAACCGTCCTTCGCGCTGCCGCCGAAATTCTCCGGATGCGCGAGCTTTTCCAGAATGTGCAGGAATTCGAACACCGATCCCGGCCAGCCGTGACTCAAGATCAGCGGGCGCGGATTGGAGCCTTCGACCTTGTAGAAATGGATGTCGATGCCGTCGACCGGCGCCACGAATTGCGGGAAGCGGTTGAGTTCGCCTTCCCATTTGCGCCAGTCATATTCGTTGACCCAGTAATTGCAGAGCGCGCGCATGAAATCGAGATTGGCGCCATAGGCCCAGGTGCCTTCGAGGCCTTCCCCGCGCGGCATTTCGTGCCATTCATAGGTGCGCACTTTGGCGCGAATGGCGTCGAGCGTTTCCTGCGGGACCTTGATCTTGAAGGGAGCGGGAGCGGGCATGGGTTCCTCGAATACGATCTTGCAGGGAAAAACTATAGCCACCCACACAATCCGTCATCACCCGCTTTATGCGGGTGATCCAATTTTTTGAAGATGGACGGCCCGGATCCTTCGCGAAAAGCTCAGGACCGGGCCATGACGGAATGTTATATGTCGGCGTTACTTCGCCAGCTCGAACAGCATCGACGACACCCAGCCCTTGTTGCCGAGTTCGTCGCTGACTTCCCACCACACGCCGTCCTTGTTGCCGGTGGGATAGAGCATCATGCCGACATCGAGCGAACGCACGACGCCGCCTTTGCCGCCGGATTCCTTGTACATGTGGCCGGGCTTGGTCATGCTGACGGCCTGCGACGGCGCCTGTTGGGTTGCGCCGGGCTCCATGCCGCCCATATCGCCCACGAGCTTGGTATAGGCGTCGATATAGGCGAGCGTCACGACCTGGCCGATATCGGTATGCTCATAGCTCGACACTTCGGCGCCGCCGAAGCCGCCCCAGCTTCCCCAGCCGCCGCCCGCGCCGAAGCCTATGTCGGTCTTGTCGCCATGGCCCTGCTCGATGGGGCCTTCTTCGCCGGTGCGCACATTGTCGATCGTCAGCACCACATCGGCGGTCGAGCTATGGATGTTTAGCCCGGCGATCACGGAACCCACGCCATGGCCCACGAAGCCGCCCAGCATTCCGCCGATATTGGTGTTGCTGGAATCGGCGTTCTTCGAGGCGATATCGGGCACGAGAATATAATCGGCCGCTTTCAACTGGCCTTCGCCCATATTGGAGCCTTGCTGCAACTGCCCGCCCGAGGCGAGCGCGCGCTCCTGCTGGATCATCTGGAAACTGCGCCCGCGCTCGAGCAGCGTGAAGCAGCCCGATTTGCGCACGAACACCTTCAAGAGCACGGCCGGAGATTCGAGCCCCAGCCCGCCCCACCAATTGTTGTCCGGCTCGTTGATGGCGATGGTGCCGAGATTGCGCGAGCAGGTCGGAATGTCGGATTCCTTGCGCGCGGTCTTGTCCTGGATGGACTCCCCATGAGCGAAAACAGGCAAAATCAGCGCCGCCCCAAGGACAGGCGCGAACAAGCGTGATGCAATACGCATTGGTCCCTCGCGACTTTCGATACGCCCGGCCGTGACCGGCCCGGCCGCCACTATGCCCGAGGGCGCGGGTGAGCGAAAGTTAATATACGCCCGGGCCGGAGACGCGGTAAATCGGCCCCGGCCACGCAACAATTTTGCGCGGATTCCGCCCATGACCTCGAGATCATGGTCTGCCATAAAGGCGATGCTTATGACACCGATCGCACATCCCGGACGGCTTCTCAGGCGTGAACTGGCCGCGCGCCGTTTGAGCGCCAACAGGCTGGCGCTCGATCTCGGCGTGCCGTCGGGCCGCATCACCGATATCCTCAATGCAAAGCGCGCGATCACGGCCGACACCGCCGTGCGCCTCGGCCGCTATTTCGGCAATGGCGCGCAGTTCTGGCTCGATTTGCAGGGACAACACGACATTGCGGTCGTCGAACAGGAACACGGAGCCGCTATCGCCCGGCGCGTCCAGCCCCTTCACGCTGCGGAGTGACGTTGCAAGAGCTCGCGATGATGGCCTCAAGATGACCTTCCGATTCTCATTTGCTGGCGTGGCGCCAGCAATCGCGGCTTCCTCGCTTCTTGCCGGTTGCGTGACCATAGGCTCGCCAAGCGATCTTGAACTGAGATCACTTATGGCTGTCGATTACAAAGAGCAGCCCGAATTGCCGCGACCCGGCAGTCCAGAGTCGTTTGCAGGCATCGCCGGTGGAGCATCGCTAGCGTATAATCCTCCTGAAGAAAAACCACATGAATTGCTTCTACTCGCAAAGGTCACAAGCGCGACGGACTTTTCAAGATTTTCCGATGTCAGCACGCTCGGACTCGAATCGAATTTTTGTGAACGCCCGAATGCAAATGTCTTGCTGAGTCTTCCCTATATTTTTAGCCAAGGTCACGACATCCGTCTGTCACCACCGGCCCCGATTGCTACCGATGACGATGGCAAATCGGGTCCGCTTTTCACCTATGATCTCTACTTTCACGTCTCGCTGCGGGCAACATCTCCATCCCAGCCACAGGAAGAATCGTTCGACCTTCGAACACAGCCCGAGGATATCTGCTTCAAGATTGTGCGTGGGGCTTATCGGGCGCTCGGCTACAGCTCGAATGTCGTCACAATTCCTAAAGAGTCGATTACGGCTGCTTTGGATCGCTACCAATCCGGCCAACGTGATGGATTTTGACGATGCACCAGAGCCGTCTGCAGTTTCTTCACGCCGCCGAATAATTCCTAAACCAGCGCCCCGTGGCAGTGCTTGAATTTGCGCCCCGAGCCGCACGGACACGGCGCGTTGCGCTGCACCTTGCCCCAGGTGGAAGGATCGTTGGGGTTGACGGGCGCATTCGACAGACGGGTCGCGCGCAGCGTCGCGGTGCCGGCCTGGGCCATCTCGTCTTCGCCGGTCGTGGCGTCGATATGCGAGGCGGTGACGCGCTGCGGTGCCTGCAATTCCGGCGGCGGCCGCTCGACATTGAACTGCTGCGTCATCAGCAGCCGCACCACGTCGATGCGCATCTTGGCGAGCAGCGCCTCGAACAGTTCGAAGGCTTCCTGCTTGTATTCGTTCAGCGGATCGCGCTGGCCGTAGCCGCGCAGGCCCACATATTGGCGCAAATGTTCGAGATTGACGATGTGCTCGCGCCAGTCGTGGTCGAGGATTTCCAGCAGGAACCGCTTTTCGAGATAGCGCATGATCTCGGAGCCGAGATTGGCGGTGCGCTCGGCGGCGCGGCTCTCCACCGCCTTCATGATGCGCTCTTTGACTTCCTCGTCGGCGATGCCTTCCTCCTTGGTCCAGTCATGGACCGGAAGATTGACGCCGAAAATGCGGTTGACTTCGCTTTCGAGGCCGGCCGCGTCCCATTGCTCGGCATAGGCGCGCTCGGGGATATGCTTGGCGACGAGTTCCTCGACGATCTGATGGCGGAAATCGCCGATCTGGTCGGAGACGTCCTCCGTCGCCATGATCTCCTTGCGCTGCTCGAAGACGACGCGGCGCTGGTCGTTGAGCACGTTGTCGTATTTCAGGATGTTCTTGCGGATTTCGAAATTGCGCGCTTCCACCTTCTGCTGCGCCTTTTCGAGCGCCTTGTTCACCCAGGGATGCGCGATGGCTTCGCCTTTTTCGAGGCCGAGGCGCTGCAGCAGCGTATCCATGCGCTCCGAGCCGAAGATGCGCATGAGATCGTCCTGCAGGCTCAGGAAGAATTTCGAGGCCCCCGGATCGCCCTGGCGGCCCGAACGCCCGCGCAGCTGATTGTCGATGCGCCGGCTTTCGTGGCGCTCGGTGCCCGCGATGTAGAGGCCGCCCGCCGCCAGCACGCGCTTCTTGTCTTCGGCGACTTCCTCCTTGATCTCGGCGATGCGCTTGGCGCGCTCGGCCTCGTTGATGATGCCGCCGAGTTCGTTCTTCACGCGCATGTCGGCATTGCCGCCGAGCTGGATGTCGGTGCCGCGGCCGGCCATGTTGGTGGCGATGGTGACGGTGCCCGAGACGCCCGCCTGCGCCACGATCTGCGCTTCGGCCTCGTGATAGCGCGCGTTCAGGACGTTGTGGTTGATCTTGCGCTTCTTGAGGAGGTCGGAGAGATGCTCCGATTTCTCGATGGAGACGGTGCCCACGAGGATCGGTTGGCCGCGCGTCTGGCAATCGGAGATCAGCGCGATGATGGCGTCGTTCTTCTCCTCGACCGTGCGATAGACTTCGTCGTCGGCATCGACGCGCGCGACGGGAAGATTGGTGGGGATGTCCATCACGTCGAGGCCGTAAATGTCCATGAACTCGGCCGCTTCGGTGAGCGCGGTGCCGGTCATGCCGGCGAGCTTTTCGTAGAGGCGGAAATAATTCTGGAAGGTGATCGAGGCGAGCGTCACGTTTTCCGGCTGGATTTCGGTATTTTCCTTCGCCTCCAGCGCCTGGTGCAGGCCTTCGGAATAGCGCCGTCCTTCCATCATGCGGCCGGTGAATTCGTCGATGATGACGACGCGGCTGTCCTTCACGATGTAGTCGCGGTCCTTGAGGAACAGCTTGTGGGCCTTCAGCGCCTGATTGACGTGATGGACCATGTTGATGTTTTCGATGTCGTAGAGATCGCCCTGTTCGAGCAGGCCGGTCTCGCGCAGCAGCATCACCATATGCTCGTTGCCGGTATCGGTGAGGGTGACGGTGCGCTGTTTTTCGTCGAGCTCGTAATCCTCGGGCTCGAGCAGCGGCATCAGCGAATCCACCGTGCGATAGACTTCGGTCTGGTCGTCGGTGGGCCCCGAAATGATGAGCGGCGTGCGCGCCTCGTCGATCAGGATGGAGTCCACTTCGTCCACGATGGCGAACGCGTGCGCCCGTTGCACCATGGTCGCCATCGAATATTTCATGTTGTCGCGCAGATAATCGAAGCCGAATTCGTTGTTGGTGCCGTAGGTCACGTCGCAGGCATAGGCCGTGCGGCGTTCCTCGTCGGTCAGCCCGTGCACGATGCAGCCGACGGTCAGGCCGAGGAATTTGTAGATCTGGCCCATCCATTCGGCGTCGCGCTTGGCGAGGTAGTCGTTCACGGTCACGACATGCACGCCGCGGCCTGTGAGCGCGTTGAGATAAACGGGCAGGGTGGCGACCAGCGTCTTTCCTTCGCCGGTCTTCATTTCGGCGATCCGGCCTTCGTGCAGCACGATCCCGCCCACGAGCTGGACGTCGAAATGGCGCTGGCCGAGCGTGCGGATGGCCGCCTCGCGCACCACCGCGAAAGCCTCGGGCAGGAGTTCGTCGAGTTCCTCGCCCTTCTTCAGCCGCTCGCGGAACGCCGCCGTCATGGCGCGCAGATCGGCGTCGGACTTGGCCTGCATCTCGGGTTCGAGCGCGTTGACCGCCTCGATCCGCTTGAACATGGGCTTGAGCTTGCGCTCGTTCGAGGAGCCGAAGAATCGTTGCGCAACGCCAGAAAAACCGAGCATGAAACTCCTCGCGGGCCCCGAGCGAATGGAATTGGCCGGGCAACATGGCAGCCCGGCATGCGGGGGCAGAGATAAGAACCGCCTCCCCCCTTGTCAATTCAAGCGATTCCAGCCTATTGCGCGCGTCCCGAGGGGGGCGCGTTAACGGGCGATCCCGCGAGCCCGCAAAAGGATCAGCGTCATGGCCAGAGGTCAGGGCGGGGCCGCCCACAGCGTCAAAGCGGCGCACACCAAATCCTCGGCGGTTTCGCCGCTGGCGCCCAAGCGTTTCGCCGATCTGCCGCCTCTGGCGGGCGTGCGCCTGTCCACGGGCGAGGCGGGCCTGCGCTACAAGGACCGCACCGACGTGCTCTTGGCCGTGTTCGCGGAAGGAACCGCGGTCGCAGGCGTCTTCACCAAATCCAAGACGGCATCGGCGCCGGTTGAATGGTGCAAATCCATCCTGAAATCGGGCCGGGCGCGGGCCCTCGTCGTGAACAGCGGCAATGCCAACGCCTTCACCGGCAAGGAGGGGCTCGCCGGCACGCGCGAGATCGCCCAATCCGCCGCCGCGGCCGTGGGCTGCCGGGCGCATGACGTTTTTCTGGCATCGACGGGCGTGATCGGCGAGCCGCTTCCGGCGAAGAAGATCACTGCCATCCTCGGCGAGCTTGCCCAATCGGGGGCTGCCGGCGGCTGGCGCGCCGCCGCCGATGCGATCATGACGACGGATACCTATCCCAAGCTCGCCACCGCCACGGCGGCAATCGACGGTCACAAGGTCACGATCAACGGAATCTGCAAGGGCTCCGGCATGATCGCGCCCGACATGGCGACGATGCTGGCTTTCGTGTTCACCGATGCAAATTTGCCGGCCGACGTCTTGCAGCAATTGCTGTCGCGCGGCGTGAAGGACAGCTTCAACGCCATCACGGTGGACAGCGACACCTCCACCAGCGACACGCTTCTGATGTTCGCGACGGGCAAGGGCGCCCATCATCCGGCGATCACGAAGGCGAACGACAAGCGGCTTTCGGAATTCGCCAAGCGGCTCGATGAGCTCCTGCTCGATCTGGCGCTGCAGGTGGTCAAGGACGGGGAGGGCGCGACGAAGCTCATCCGCATCGATCTGACCGGCGCCCAATCCGACGAGGCCGCGAAGAAGATCGCGCTTGCCGTCGCCAATTCGCCGCTGGTGAAAACGGCAATCGCCGGCGGCGACGCCAATTGGGGCCGCATCGTCATGGCGGTGGGCAAGGCGGGCGAGGCCGCCAACCGCGACAAGATGAAAATCACATTTGGTGACCAAGTGGTGGCGGAGAAAGGCGCGCGGGCACCCGGCTATGATGAACGCGCGGCAACCAAGGCGGCCAGCGGCAGCGAGGTCGAGATCGCCATCGATGTGGGCGTGGGCAAGGGAAAAGCGCGGGTTTGGACCTGCGACCTCACCCACGGCTATATCGACATCAACGGTTCGTATCGGAGTTGAATGTCCCGCAATTGCACAGCGATCTTGCGGCAAATTCGAAGCATTTCTTAGCGGCACATTAAGACCCGCCGGAGACACTGGAGGCGCGCATGACGCAAGCAAAGCTTGTTCTCGTTGCGGCCTGCGCATTGGTGGATTCGGACGGGCGCGTCTTGATCGCGCAGCGTCCGGCGGGCAGGAGCATGGCGGGGCTATGGGAATTTCCTGGCGGCAAGATCGAAGCGGGCGAGCGCCCCGAGGATGCGCTGATCCGGGAGCTTCACGAGGAGCTCTCGATCACGGTCAAGGAGGCGTGCTTGGCGCCCTTCACCTTCGCTTCGCACACCTACCCGGAATTTCACCTGCTCATGCCGCTTTATATCTGCAGGCGATGGGACGGCATCGTTCGTCCTCGGGAAGGGCAGGCTGTCAAATGGGTCAGACCACGCGAGATGAGTTCCTATCCGATGCCGCCTGCGGACCTTCCGTTGATCCCTATGTTGCGCGATCTGCTCTGAGCGATTTCTGGCGCGACGAGCGCGGCGCGACCGCCATCGAATACGCCATGATCGCGGCGGGGATTTCGATCTTCGTCATCACCGCGGTCGATCTGCTCGGCCAGAACGTCAAGACGACGTTCTTCGACAAGCTGGCGACGGTGCTGAGCACCGACTAGCGGCATCTCAATCCCGTCTATCCGCTTTCTCGCCCGCGGGCCTTTCCACCACGCCCAGCGCATCGGCCAACCGCGCTTTGGCGCTGCCGGGCGCGAGCGGCCTGGGCTGGCTTTCGTGCGGCGACCAGCCGGTGAGGAAGACGATCTCGAAGGTGGCCGGGAACTTGCCGTCTTCGTCCATCAAATGGGCGAGCGAAGCGGCAAGCACCGCGCGCGGCAGAAATCGTTTGCGCCGTTCGGCGAGCGCATTGGTTTCGCCCAGCGCCCGCAGATCGGAGACGAGCGTCTCGAATTTGGCATAGCGCACATTGGTACGTTCGCTATCCGCGACCGGCAGCGCGAAGCCCGCGCGTTGCAAAAGCGCGCCCAGCGAACGCACATCCGCAAAGGGCGCCACGCGCGGAGATATTCCGCCCGCCGCCTCGCTTTCGCCCGAGGCGAAGGCGTGGCGCAATTCCGCCAGCGTTTCGCCGCCGAACAGCGCCGCCAGGAACAATCCATCGGGTTTGAGAACCTGCCTGATCTGCACCAGCGCGCCCGGCAGATCGTTGACCGCATGCAGCGACAAGACGCTCGTGACGAGATCGAAGCTTTCGGGCGCGAAGGGGAGCGCATCTTCCTCGGCAACCAATACGCCGCCCGACAAGGACGTTCGCGTCCACTGCGCCGCGAAAGGCTTCAGGATCGCGAAACTCTCGTCGCGCGAGGAAAGATCGAGCCCGTGTTCGAATGGCCGCGTCACCGCCGACAGCCGCGCCGCCATCCCTTCCGCCGCATCGCGCAGGAGAAAGCTTTCGCCGCCGCGCGCGCGCCGTCGCGCATAGGTTTTGCGGTCGAAGATGTTGGGTACGTCTGTCACCGGACCTTCCGTGCTCCCCTTTTTCGTCATGGCCGGGCTTGTCCCGGCCATCCATAAACACAATTCTAGACGGAGGTTATGGATGGCCGCCACAAAGGCTTGCACTCGGGCCGCGCTTCGCGCGATCCCGGGTGGCGGCCATGACGAATTGGGATACATGGCCGACTTGCTGGCAAAAACCGGGCGCGCGGTCCTGGACGCGGTCTATCCGCCGCTCTGCATCGCCTGCCGCGCCTCGACGGGCGGCGCGCAAGGCCTGTGCGCCTCCTGCTGGAACAAGATGAGTTTCATCGAGGGGCCGGTCTGCGCGGCTTGCGGCCTGCCGTTCGAGATCGATCCCGGCGGCGAGACGCTGTGCGGCGCCTGTCACGCAGACCCGCCCGATTTCGATCGCGCGCGTGCCGTGTTGCGCTACGACGACGCCAGCAAGCGGCTGATCCTGGCCCTCAAACGCGCCGACCGCCACGACCTCGTGCCGCCGCTGTCGCGCTGGCTGGAGCGCGCCGCGCGCGAATTGGTGGCAAAGGCCGATGTCGTCATGCCGGTGCCGCTGCATCGCCGGCGGCTGTGGTCGCGGCGCTTCAATCAATCGGCGCTCCTGGCGCAAAGGCTGGCGAGATTTTCGGACAAGCCGTTCGATCCGCTCTCGCTCCGCCGCATCCGGGCGACCCCCAGCCAGGGCGCCATGCCCTCGGCCAAGGCAAGGGCCACGAACATGCAGGGCGCCTTCAGGGTGGTTAACCCGTCCGCGATCGCGGCGAAGACCGTGCTTCTGGTGGACGACGTTCTGACCACCGGCGCCACCGTCAATGCCTGCGCCCGCGCGCTGAAGCGGTCGGGCGCGGCGGGCGTCCTGGTGGTGACATTGGCGCGCGTTGTGCGCCTGGGCTCCGTCACTATATAAATTTCGAGGTCTGCTCCCGAGTCCGCCCGGCCATGCGCAAAGTCCTGATGTATACGACGCCCATCTGCCCCTATTGCGTGCGGGCGAAGGCGCTTCTCAAGAAGAAAGGCGTGGACGTGGAAGAGGTGGACGTTTTCTCCGACGCCGATGCCAGAAGCCAGATGGAAGCGAAATCCGGCGGCGCGCGCACCGTGCCGCAGATCTTCGTGGGCGACGTGCATGTCGGCGGCTGCGACGAGCTTTACGCGCTCGAACGGGCGGGCGATCTCGATCCGCTGCTGAATAGCTGACGATGGCCACATTCCGCGCCGCCTGCGTGCAGCTTCGCTCCTCCGACGACACGAGCGAGAACGTTCAAACCGCATCGTCGCTGATCCGCGAGGCGGCGAAGCAGGGCGCGGCTTTCATCGCCACGCCCGAGAACACGACTCTCATGGCGCCCGATGGCGGCGCCAAGCTGGAAAAGAGTTTCACCGAGGAGCGCGATCCCGCGCTGCCCGATTTCCGCGCACTGGCGGCGGAGCTGGGCGTCTGGCTCCTGATCGGCTCGCTCGCCATCAAGGTGAGCGATACGAAAACCGCCAACCGCTCCTTCCTCATCACGCCCAAAGGCGACGTCGCGGCGAAATACGACAAGATCCATCTCTTCGATGTCGATCTGCCGTCGGGCGAGAAATATCGCGAGTCCAATACGGTCGCGGGCGGCAATCGCGCGGTGATCGCCGATCTGCCCTGGGCCAAGCTCGGCATGACGATCTGTTACGACCTCCGCTTCCCGCGCCTCTATCGCAAGCTCGCCAAAGCCGGCGCGCAAATTCTCACCGTGCCGTCGGCCTTCACCGAAACCACCGGCAAGGCGCATTGGCATGTGCTGCTGCGTGCGCGCGCCATCGAGAACGGCGCTTTCGTGATCGCGCCCGCGCAAGGCGGGCTGCACGCCAATGGACGGCGGACCTATGGCCACAGCCTGATCGTGGCGCCATGGGGCGAAATCCTCGCCGAAGGCGGCACCGATCCGGGCGTCGTCACCGCGGATATCGACATGGCGGCGCTCGCCGATGCCCGCGCGCGCGTGCCGTCGCTGACGCATGACCGGGATTTCGAGGGGCCGTAGGATTCTCTTCGAACCCCAAATTTTCGTCATGGCCGGCCCCCGTGCCGGCCATCCATAAACACCTTTCTAAACGGAGGTTATGGATGGCCGGGACAAGCCCGGCCATGACGATACGGTTAGGGTGGCTATTGAAGAACCGGCAGTTTACCCTCATAGCGTATGTTGAATTGTCCCGGTGAAGGCAAACCCACGTGATCGTCTATCGCCTCCGTTGCTCCAAGAGCCACGTCTTCGAGAGCTGGTTCGCCCGCATCTCCGCCTTCGACGAGCAGAAGGCGGACGGAAAGCTCATCTGTCCGATCTGCAACGACCGCGACATCGAAAAGGCGATCATGTCGCCGTCGCTGCCCGCCACCATCGGCGAACGCAAATCCGCCGCCCCCGACATGCTGCGCCAGGCCAAGCAATTCGCGATGGGCTTGCGCAAGCATGTCGAGGACAATGTCGAATATGTCGGCAAGGAATTCCCCGACGAGGCGCGCAAGATCCATTACGGCGAGGCCGAGGAGCGCGACATCTATGGCGAAGCCTCGCTCAAGGATGCCGATGCGCTGACAGACGAGGGCATCGACATCACGCCGCTGCCGGATTCGAGCGACACGAATTAAAATTGTCATCCCGGAAACGCGCGGCAGCGCGTTATCCGGGAACCCACTGCGCCGCATTCGCTGTGGGTCCCGGCTCTGCGCGATGCTGCGCATCGCTTGGCCGGGATGACAATTATTTTTCTGCCACCACCATGTAATTCACATCAATATCGCCCGACAGCCGCCAGTCCCATGCCAGCGGATCGAAGCTCACGCCCTGCAATTTCAGGATCTCGAGTCCCTTGTCTTCGAGCATCGCGCGAAGCAGCGCGGGCGCGACGAAGCGGTTCCAGTCATGGGTTCCGCGCGGCAGCCAGCCCAGCACATATTCCGCCCCGATCTTCGCCAGCGCCAGCGATTTGAGCGTCTTGTTGATGGTGGCGACGAACATCAGCCCGCCGGGCGCCAGCAGCGCCGCGCAGGCGGCGAGGAATTCGGAGAGATCGGCGACATGCTCGACCACTTCCATGTTGAGGATCACGTCGAAGCGCGCGGGCTCGGCCGCGAGCGATTCGGCGGTCGCGCAGCGATAGGCGAGGTCGAGCTTCTGGCCCATGGCATGCGCCTCGGCCGTCTTCACGTTCTTCTCGGCGGCATCGACGCCCGTGACCGAAAACCCGAGCCGCGCCATCGGCTCCGAAAGCAGCCCGCCGCCGCAGCCGATATCGAGCAGCTTGAGCCCGGAAAACGGCTTGAGCGATTTCGCGTCGCGCCCGAAATGCGCCGCCGCCATGTCGCGGATGAAGGACAGCCGTACCGGATTGAATTTGTGCAGGGCTGCGAATTTGCCGTGCGGGTCCCACCAGGCATCGGCCATGGCGGAGAATTTCGCGATTTCCTGCGGATCGACGGAGGCAGTGGTCATGGGGATCACACTAACATTTTCTCCCCCCGTTTACGGGGGGAGTACCGCCGCAGGCGGGGAGGGGGGCGAACGCCGAGGACGCCCCCTCCGTCTCACGTCGCTTCGCTCGTTCGACACCTCCCCCGTAAACGGGCGATTATGCACATGTTGACTTTTCACGCAAGCCTCCCTATATTCTTCTCAAGAGAATTGATGGGGTCAAAGCGATGAGAAAAAGCAGCAAACGCATACACCAAATGACTATCGGCCAGTGGGAAGCGGCTTTCCCAGATGATGACGCCTGCAGGGCCTATCTGAGCGCCAACCGCTGGCCTACAGGCGTTTTCTGCCCCCGTTGCGGCAATACCGAGGTCAGCGAACACGGCACCCGTGCGTTCAACTGGCAATGCTACGAATGCGGCCAGAACGGCGCGGCCTATCGTTTCTCCGTTTTGGTCGGAACGATCTTCGAGAACACCAAATATCCGATGCGCGCTTGGTTCCGCGTCATTCACATGATGCTGACTAGCAAGAAGGGCGTCAGCGCCTTGGAAGTCCATCGCATGATCGGTACGGGCAGCTATCGCACGGCATGGAGCATGTGCCACCGCATCCGCGCCGGGCTGGCCGACAAGAATTTCCGCAAACTGATCGGCATTGTGGAAGTTGATGAAACCTACATCGGTGGAAAGAACAAGAACCGCCATTGGGACAAGAAAACCGCTGGCGTGGGCGGAACGGAGCCGGACAAGTTCATTGTGATCGGTGCGGCACAACGCAAGGGCAATGTCGTGGCTCGCGTTATCGAGAACACCAAGACCGAAACCTTTGAGCAATTCGTGCGCGAGGTCGTTTCGACCGATGTGTCGCTGCTTAACACCGATGAGCATAGCGCCTATCGCCGTCTGTCGCCCGAATATCCGCACCACGCCGTGCGCCACCAAGCCAAGAACTACGTTGTCGGCGCGATTCACACGAACACGATTGAAGGCTTCTGGTCGCTGATTAAGCGCGGTGTTGTCGGCACCTATCACAAGGTCAGCCGCAAATATCTGCCGCTGTACGTCGCGGAATTTCAGTTCCGCTACAACAATCGTGACAATGCGGATATTTTCGGGGAGGCGATTAGAGGATGCTGAGCAATTCAATTTGTTGCCCTCCTTGAGAGGGGCCATGTCGCAGTACGAATTGGACGAAATTCGATCCCAGCAGGCGTGCTAAAATCTAGAATGAATGAATGTTTGGCTGGCGGGTCGAGATTTCCGGCTTCAATAAATAAATCCACTTGGATTGGCGCATCGTTCCATAAACGATGATTCTCGTTTATCCAGCCCGCATTTTCTTGGGACGATGCCTGAAACCCATACGCATCGCCACTTAAATGCCGAATAAAGAAATCCAGCCGATTCGGCACGCCGTTTGGTGCGAGTGTCCTGAGATTCCAATCCCATTTGTAACGAACTGGGAGTGTTGTTGTATGTTCGTCAGAGCGCGGCTTTGGATTGTCAGTCCAGCGGCAAAAACGAACTTCTTTTATTTTCTTAGTTCTCAAGTTTGTGAATTTTGCTGTTACCCATGCCCCCTCTGCGGCGAGGCCCCCTACAATAGATCGTGGTTTGTTTGAAATTTCGACATATCCGATAGCAATCATACTTGAATGTATTATTGGTGTCGGACCGCGATCTTCTGCCCATTGCAGATTTGTCCAGACAACTTGCGGTTCCGAGAACTTAAGGCGCGGCAAGATCGCCTCCCACATGACGTGCCGGTGCACGAGCCGAAACAAGGCGATGAGAACAAAGGCTGCGCCGATAAAGAGCCAAGGCAATGTGTGGGGCATATCGGCGCCTACCCATGCCTTGTATGTTGGATTGATGGCCGCCCTAACCGGGATGTAGTCGAACGCCCAGCCGATCCCGAATGCAGCGGCGATAAGAAGGGCGACAAGCCCCCACAGTCCAATTCCGAAAAGAACTCGGACAAATCCGATGATGTAACTGGTGGGCCGCACGGGTTTCCCTCTTGCGTATCCCTCAAGTTTGGAGCGTAAAATTGCCTTCGGTACAAGTCAACTTGTGCACAATCGCCCGTAAACGGGGGAGGAAAAGAACGGGGAGGAAATAGAAACGCCGCATTGAGCATCGCAACCTTGCCGTCTATGTATCGCCGCAAACCGGATAGCGGCTGATGGCAAAGATCGTAATGAAATTCGGCGGCACGTCGGTGGCCGATCTGGAGCGCCTCCGCCACGTGGCCACGCTGGTCAAGCGCGAGGTCGATCGCGGCCATCAGGTCGCGGTGACGGTCTCGGCCATGGCGGGGGAGACCAACAAGCTCGTCGGCTGGACGCGCGAGCTTTCGCCGCTGCATGACGCGCGCGAATATGACGTGGTGGTGGCGGCGGGCGAGCAGATCACGGCGGGGCTGCTCGCCGTCGCGCTCGGCGCCATCGGCGTGTCGGCGCGCTCCTGGCTCGGCTGGCAAATTCCCATCCGCACATCCTCGATGCACGGCTCGGCGCGAATCGAATCGATCGAGCCCTCGCTTCTGAACGAGCGCATGGCGGGCGGGCAGGTGGCGGTGATCGCGGGCTTCCAGGGCGTGGCGCCCGACAACCGCATCACCACGCTCGGCCGGGGCGGCTCGGATACCTCCGCGGTCGCGGTGGCGGCGGCCGTGAAGGCCGACCGCTGCGACATCTACACGGATGTGGACGGTGTTTACACCACCGACCCCCGCATCGTGCCCAAGGCGCGGCGGCTGGAAAAAATCGCCTTCGAGGAAATGCTCGAAATGGCGTCGCTGGGTGCCAAGGTGTTGCAGACGCGCTCGGTGGAAATTGCCATGCTTCATCGCGTGCCCGTCCGGGTGCTATCCACCTTCGATGCGGATGGCGGCGGCACGCTTCTGTGCGACGAGGAAGACATCGTGGAAAAGAAACCGGTCACCGGCATCGCCTATTCGCGCGACGAGGCCAAGATCACGCTGCATCGCATCTCCGACCAGCCGGGCGTGGCGGCGGCGATCTTCGGCCCGCTGGCGGATGCGGGCGTCAATGTGGACATGATCGTCCAGAACGTCTCGGCCGACGGCAAGAAGACGGACCTGACCTTCACCTGCTCCCGCTCGGAGCTCGCCCGCGCGCTCGCCGCCATCGAGAAGGCCGCCCCCCAGATCGGCTACAAGGAGATCGTCTCCGACGCCAATGTGGCCAAGGTCTCCATCATCGGCATCGGCATGCGCGCGCATCCGGGCGTGGCCCAGACCATGTTCCGCACGCTGTCCGAGAAGGGGATCAACATCCAGGTGATCTCGACGTCGGAGATCAAAGTCAGCGTGCTGATCGCCGAGGAGTATGTCGAATTGGCCGTGCGTGCCCTACACTCGGCCTATGAACTGGATTCTGCATAAAAAACTTTCTCCCCCCGTTTACGGGGGCGCAGACGCTTTTCCTCCCCCGTTTACGGGGGAGGTGGCTGCCGAAGTGCGAAGCACGAGGCAGACGGAGGGGGGCGAGCACCGAGTTCGGCCCCCCCCCCCCCCGCAAGAAAAAAAG
>Ga0335085_10002337_pt1 | contig 35794 bp, 37 predicted proteins | sample Lox_Sample_45_FD_206712 | JGI IMG/M metagenome (GOLD analysis project Ga0335085, IMG submission 206712) | Soil microbial communities from Loxahatchee National Wildlife Refuge, Florida, United States - Lox_Sample_4.5 | ecosystem: Environmental > Terrestrial > Soil > Wetlands | place: USA... | reverse complement strand
TAAGGCCCGGCGACCACATCCTCGAGATCGGGCCGGGCTGGGGGGCGTGGTTCGAATACGCGTCGCAACGTGGCATCAAGTGCACGGGCATCAGTATCTCCAAAGTCTCGATCGACTATCTCAACGACCGCGCGAAACAGCTCGGGTACGATTGGGAGCTCATTCTCGCGGATCTCCTCGAATACGAGACTGAACGGAAATACGACGCCATCGTGATCATGGGCGTGATCGAGCATCTCCCGAATTATGGGGCGGTGCTGGAGAGATTCATGAACATGCTGAAGCCCGGGCGTTTCATCTTCCTTGACGCCAGCGCCTGCACGAGGAAATACGAGCTCTCGTCATTCATGGTGAAATACATCTATGGCGGCAACCATTCCTTCCTCGTGCTGGACGATTTCCTCGACCAGCTCGCAAAAACGCCGCTGCGGGTGATGGAGATATTCAACGATCGCCACAGCTATTTCCTGACTTTTCAGCAATGGGCGCGCAACTTCGAGCGCAATCGCGATGCCGTCATCAGCCGCTTTGGCGAATTCAACTACCGGCGGTTCCGGCTTTATCTCTGGGGCGCCGCATACGAGTTCCTGAGCGGTAGTCTCGAATGCTACCGCATGACTATGCAGTTGCCTGAAAACCCAGCCCGGGCCTGATGGGGCAGCCAATTTATCGAGGCGCGCCGGGGAGTTCTGGAGATGAGCCCTTGATTCAGGGTCTCGCCGTCCCCATTTCAAAACAGTCAATCCCTTTGGGTCGGCCTCGTCATTAAGCTCTCTACGGAGCCCGACCCGGTCCCATCCAAGTCAAAGTTTGACCCGTAGTGCATCCGCGCCGCGGCGTTTCTCGCATGGAGGGACTCAATGTCCATCGGTACAATTAAGTGGTTCAATCCGACCAAGGGCTACGGCTTCATTCAGCCGGATGATGGCTCGAAAGACGTCTTCGTCCACATCTCCGCGGTCGAGCGGTCCGGCATCGGCTCGCTCATTGAGGGCCAGAAGGTCAGCTTCGACCTCGAGCGGGGCCAGCAAGGCAAGACATCTGCGGTCAATCTGAAGGCCGCTTGATCTCGACGGGGCAGCTTCGGTTGCCCCGTTTCTCTATATCCAGGAGGAATCCACATGGCTAAGGAAGACCTCCTCGAACTCGATGGCACGGTGCTCGAACGGTTGCCCGATTCCCGGTTTCGCGTGCGCTTGGACAACGGGCACGAAACCCTCGCCTACAGTTCCGGCCGATTGAAAAAGCACCGCATCCGTATCCTCGAGGGTGACCGGGTCACGATGGAGATGACGCCTTATGATCTCAGCAAGGGTCGGATCTGCTCTCGTGAGAAGGACACGCGCGTCCTCACGCCCGCGCACCGGACGAAACGCCACTATCGCGGCCGGTAAGGGCATGGGCGCGCCGCGCGCGAGTACATTGTCGGCCCATTGCGAACGGTCTCCGCTCCGGGGCCTTGCCCCCGTCCCGCGTCACGCATCTGAGAACGGGCTGTCGCAGTTTCTCACCGAAATCCGTCAAATTCCGATGCTCGAGCCAGAGAGCGAGTACATGCTGGCCAAGCGCTGGCGCGAGCACGGCGACTTGCAGGCGGCGCATCGGCTCGTAACGAGTCACCTCCGTCTGGTGGCCAAGTTGGCGATGCGCTACCGCGGCTATGGATTGCCGCTGGCGGACCTGATCTCGGAGGGAAACGTCGGCCTCATGCAGGCCGTGAAGCGCTTCGATCCCGAGCGCGGTTTTCGCCTCGCGACCTACGCGATGTGGTGGATCCGGGCGGCGATCCAGGAATACGTGCTGCACTCGTGGTCGCTTGTGAAGATGGGCACCACGGCGGCGCAGAAGAAGCTGTTTTTCAGCCTGCGCAGGATTAAGGGCCGGCTGAAGGCGATCGATGACGGCGATCTCCCGCCGGAAACTCTCGGGATCATCGCGCGGGAACTCGCTGTTTCCGAGGCCGATGTCGTCGCGATGAACCGCCGGCTCGCCGCGCATGACAGCTCGCTCAATAGCTCATTCGCCGAGGACGGCACGGCCGAATGGCAAGATCACCTCGCGGACGAGCGGGCGCAACCCGATGCCGTCGTCGCGGATGCCGAGGAGCTCGGCCTGCGCCGCGGCCTCCTAAACGGCGCGATGGCGACGCTCGGCCAGCGCGAGCGCAGCATCCTTGCCGCGCGTCGTCTCAGGGATCCCCCCGAGACATTGGAGCAGCTCGGACAGACTTACGGCGTCTCGCGAGAACGGATCCGCCAGATCGAGGAGCGCGCCTATGAAAGGGTACTGCGGAGCATCAAGGCGGCGATTACCGATCGTGGGCTGGTCCTGCAATGAGTGCGCTCGGACTGACCGCCATTTCCGTTGCTCATTCGCGCCCGGACGTTTATGATTTTGATTGAGGCGCGTTCCTGAACCTGCCGATGCAGTTTCATTTCAGCCGAACGCGGATGCTTGCTTCCTTTCCGATCGAGATCCGAGCTGGTGCGGCGGCGCCGTGGTGCGAAGCGATTCGCGCGGAGCGGTTTCGGCACCGACTCGTCTCAGAACCGCCGCGCGCATGACCAGACCTCACAGTTCGAATCCAACCCGGGACGCACCATCTTCATGCAAGTATTCGTACGCGACAACGACGTGAACAGCGCTTTGCGTGTCCTCAAGAAGAAGATGCAGCGCGAGGGCACGTTCCGGGAAATGAAGCGCCGGCGATCTTACGAGAAGCCTTCCGAGCGCCGGGTGCGCGAGAAGGCGGAGGCCGTGCGTCGGCATCGCAAAGCTCTGCGCAAGCGGATGGAGCGCGAGGGCTACTGATGCCATTGGACATTTGTGCAGCGGTGGCGGTTTCATGACAGAGCGAAGGAAGGAGCTGATCAACGATGCGCGATTCGGAACGAGACGTCGAAGCTCGGCGCAAGGCGCAGGCGCTATGGACCGAACAAAAGAAGCAAAGCGGGAAAATGCTCGAGGAGCGTGAGAAGAAGCGTCAAGCGGATGCGGCGAAGGTGGAGCGGCTCCGCGCCCTTCGCCTCGCTAAGGAAGCCGAGGAACGCAAGGCCATGACTCATACGATCGTTGCCCGCCGGAAACCCCGAGTCTAGAGCGACGAGGCTCGTCGGTTTCGGCCGGCGGTGGAGAGATCATGATCTATAATGTAAGATGGACACTGGCGGGCGAGCGCGAAGAGTATCGCTCGCGGGATCAGGCATCGGCAAATGACGCGATGGCGTTTGCTTGCACCATTCTCGACCAAATGTCGGTTCAAGACATCCGGGTGATGGACATGAGCGGGCAGCAGATCATGCTGATGCCCGAAATCCTTCGGCATTACCGGGCGGCGAGGCAACGTTAGGCACCGGTGTCTTCATTCTCTGCGGCAAGGCGTGATCCGAATTGTCGACGTGGTGCGATCGTCAGTGCCCAGCTTTATTCGGACTGGTAACAGCCATCCTGTTGAAAATCGCTCAGCTTCTTGAAATGGCGCACCCGGCGAGATTCGAACTCACGACCTCTGCCTTCGGAGGGCAGCGCTCTATCCAGCTGAGCTACGGGTGCACGCCGGCGTCAAGATAGGCGCGAGGGGCGGGCTCGCGCAAGCCTGAGCGGAGCCGCTATGCTGGACGCCCGAATTCCCGTCCCAGGAGCAATCCCCATGAGCATCGAGCAACGCCTCAAGGAGCTGAAGATCACTCTCGCCCCCGTGGGGAAGCCCATGGGGAGCTACGTGCATGCCAAGCGCGTGGGCAACCTCCTCTATCTCTCGGGTAAGGGGCCGCATTATCCCGACGGCAAGATGCCCAAGGGAAAGCTCGGCGCTGACATGAGCGTCGAGGAGGGCTATCGCCACGCCCGCCAGGTGGGGCTCGTCCTCCTCGCCGCCATGAAGGAGGCGCTTGGCGGCAATCTCGACCGGGTCGCCGACGTCGTCAAGGTGCTGGGCATGGTGAACGCCGCGCCCGATTTCGAGGATCATCCCAAGGTGATCAACGGCTGTTCCGATCTCTTCGTCGAGGTCTTCGGCGAGCACGGCCGCCACGCGCGCTCCGCCGTCGGCATGAGCTCGCTTCCAGCGGGTATCCCTGTGGAGATCGAGGTAATCGTCGCAGTCAAGTAGGGGCGCTCAGCTCCGCCGCGGCAGCCGCTCCAGCGCCGTCACCCACTCGCGCGCGCGCTGGGTCCAGTCGTAGGCCGCGCGCGCATGGGCGCGTTCGCGCGCGACGATCCCTTCGAATTCCCGGGGCTTCTGCCGTGCCGTCTCGACGACGGAAATGGTGAGCCGTGCGAAGTCGCGTACCATTTGCATCGAATCCTGCGAGACTTCCATGGTGAAGGCAAATCCGGCCGTCGTCTCCGGCAGCGCGCCGAGCTTCGTCGTCAGCAAGAGCGCCCCCGCCGCCATCGCCTCCATCGCGGCGATGCAGGAGGTCTCCGCGAAGACGCTCGGGTAGGCCAGTATGTCAGCGCCGCCTAGCGCCTCCGCAAGCTCCGCCTGCGGCAGCGAGCCCACGTACTCGACCCCCGGAAGCGCGCGCGCGAGCTCGTAGAGCACGCCGTACTCGTCCCCGTCCCCGGCGAGCTGATAGACGCCCATGCTCGAGAATACCTGGAGCCGTGCGCCCGGTATCGCCTTGGCAACCGCGGGGAACGCCGAGAGCAGCAGCCAGAGGCCGCGGAAGGGCGTGCTGGTGTAGAAGAGGACCGGCGGCTCCCCCGTGAGGAAGAACGGCTCGCGCCGGCGCTCGAGGCGCTGGAAGGGCGGCGAGACGGCGTTGCGCATTATGGTGATGCGCTCGGGTCTGATGCCGAAGGCCTGTGCATAGTTCCGCGCCTGCCACTCGCTCACGAGGAAGAAGCCGTCCCAGGCGAGGCGCTCGCTCACATCCCGGAGAGCGGCGATCGCGGCTTGATCGGCCGCATGCTGCGACCAGAGGACGAGACGCGCCTTCACCCCGGCGGCACGGAGCCGCTTCCCCATGGCGCCGCTCAGCACCACCACCGCATCGCGGCTGCTTAGGAATGCCGGGTCGATCCCGCTGGCGAGGCTCGAGCAGCGGATCCCCGCGTAGTCGCCGGGGGCGGTGGTGTTGTTGATCAGCGCGACTTCGTGCCCCTGCTCGACCAGGCCGGTCGCGAGATAGCAGAGCGCGGATTGGCTGCCGCCCAACGGCCGCTCGCGGGGCGTGAGCGGCGTGTAGTCCCAGGCAATGGGGTCGATGAACGCGATCTTCATGTGTCGCCGCCGCTCGTCTCGGGTGCGGCAGAACTAAGGGACCGCGCGGAGATTGGCAATGGCGCGCATGCGTGCCGCTCGGAGCAAGATTCGCGCTGGCGGCTTTCGATTCATTCGCTATAAGAGGCGCCATGGCGACGATCCCCGAAGTGCTCAACACGGCGCTCGAGCATCACCGTGCCGGCCGCCTCGACCAGTCGGAGCCGCTCTACAAGTACATCCTCGCGCGGATGCCCGCCCATCCGGACGCGCTGCATCTCCTGGGAATGGCAGCACATCAGCGGGGACGGCACCAGGAGGCCTTCGACCTCATCCAGCGCGCGATCCAGAGCAACGGCACGGTGCCGGAGTATTACGATCATCTCGGCGTGATCCTGATCTCGCTCGGGCGCTACGAGGAAGCGATCGGCGCGATCCGCCACGCGCTCGGCATGCAGGAGAACCGGCCCAACACCTGGATCGCGCTGGGACGCGCGCAGATGAATCTGGGCCGCGTGCTCCGCGCGCTCGAGAGCTTCAAGAAGGCGCTGGAGATCGAGCCCGAGAACGTCGACGCGCTCTCCAATCTCGGCGTCTGCTACTACGAGCTCGAGCGGCTCGAGGAGGCGAAGGAGAAGTTCCAGGCGGCGCTCGCGCGCAACACCAACATCGCCGCGATCTGGAACAACATGGGCGCGATCCAAATCGAGCAGGGCGACGCCGACGCCAGCGTCGAGGCCTATGAGGAGGCGATCCGGCGCGACACCAGCTATTCCCAGGCCTACTGCAACCGGCTCATGAACGAGCAGTATCGGCCGGTGGTGACGCCGGAGAAGCTGCTGGAGCTCAGCATCGGCTGGGACAAGCTCTACTCGCCGCAGCCCGCGCCGCAGCTCCCGGCGCGCCCGCGCAATTCCGGCGAGCCCATTCGCGTGGGCTTCGTCTCGCCCGACCTCTGCCGCGCCCCCGTCGGCTACTTCATCTGCGGCATGCTGCGCTTCCTCGACCGGCGCGAAGTCGTGCCCTTGGTCTACTCGACGACGCCGCGCGTCGACGATCTCTCCGCGGACATCATGCGCCACGCGGCGCTCTGGCGCGACGTGCGCGCCTTCTCCGACGACAAGCTCCTGACCTCGATCCGCGCGGACCAGATAGACGTGCTCTTCGACCTCGCGGGGCACACCAAGGGGAACCGGCTCCGGGTCTTCGCGCGGCGCGCGGCGCCCGTGCAGGTGACCTGGGCGGGCTACGTCGGCACCACCGGGATCGGCGCCATGGACTACATCCTCGGCGACCGCTGGCAGATCCCGGAGGAATTCGAGCGGTTCTACACCGAGCGCGTGCTGCGCATGGAGCACGACTACGTCTGCTACGAGCCGCCGCCCTACTCGCCGCCGGTGGGGCCGCTCCCGGCGGAGCGCAACGGCCACATCACCTTCGGCGGCTTCCACAACGTAGGCAAGGCCGGCGCGCTCTCGGTCTCGACCTGGGCCAAGGTGCTGCACGCGGTGCCGGGCTCGAAGCTGATCCTTACCTACAAGAAGCTCAACGACCCCGTCGTGGAGACGCGTCTGCGAAAGCGCTTTGATGAGGCCGGCATCGCGCGCGAGCGCGTCATCGTCGAGGGCTCGACGCCGCATTGGGCCTTGCTCAACCGCTATAACGACGTGGATATCGGCCTCGACAGCCGGCCCTACAGCGGCGGCCTCACCACACTCGAGGCGATGTGGATGGGCGTCCCCGTGGTGACGACGCCCGGCCGCACCTTCGCGGGACGGCACTCGCTCACCCACCTCGCCAATGCCGGCTTTCCCGAGCTCGCGGCGCCCGACGAGGATGGCTACGTCAGGCTCGCCGCCGACCTCTCGAGCGACTTGCCTCGTCTTGCCGAATATCGGCGCACGCTTCGGCCGCGGCTCATCGACAGCCCCATCATGAATCCCCACGCCTTCGCGCGTGAGTTCACGGCCCTCATGCAGCGGATCGTGAAGTCGGGCTGAGCCTCAGGGGCTCCGCCAGGAGGCCCAGGCGAGCGTCGCCATGAACAACAGCGCCGCCGCGATCGCTGCGATGAGATAGGCGTGTTCGCCGGGGGTCATCGACTCTCTCCTCCAATGCCCATGCGTGAAGGCTAGAGTCGGCGGCCGCGGGATAGCGTTGATCTGGATCAATCGCAGAGGGCTGCCGTACCCCCGCCCGGCCTACTCGATGACCTCGTCGGCGCGCGCGAGAACCCCTTGGGGAATGACGAGACCGAGGGCCTGGGCGGTCCTCAGATTGACCACGAGGTCGAATTTGCTCGGTTGCTGAACGGGAAGGGTGGCGGGCTCTGCCCCCCTTAGGACGCGATCGACATATCCCGCCGAGCGCAGGAACAGGTCGATCTCGTCGGGGCCGTATGAGATCAGTCCCCCGTCCATGGCGAAGTACCGGAAATAATAGATTGCCGGCAGGCGATGGCTCGCCGCCAGCTCGATTATCTCTTTCCTGTACACCACGTTGAAGCTGTCCGGCAGCACGAAAAGACCGCTTCCCGGTCCCCGTGCAGCCGCGCTGATGACGGAGGGGAAATCCTCCTTGCTGTGAATCTGCACTGGGAACGGCTCGATGTTGAACGCGGCCGCTCGAGAACCGATCGCGTCCAGGTACAAATTGTAATAGGGCGCGGTCATGGGATTGAAGATGATCGTGGCGCGCGTGACCTCTGGCGCAATGTCCTTCAGCACCTGCAGCCACTTCGCGCCCAGCGAAACCTCGAAGACCGAGAAACCCGTCACGTTGCCGCCGGGCCGCGCGAGGCTCGCGACCAGGCCCTGACCGACGGGATCGGTGACGGTCAGGAACACGATCGGAATCGACCGTGTCTCCTTGAGTAGCGCCACGACCGGAGGTGTGGAGTGCGCGAGGATGATGTCGGGATTCCAGCCCACGAGCTCTCTTGCGAAGCTCTCGATGCGGGCGACGCTGCCGCCGCCCCAGCGGTATTTGATCTGGAAATTCTCACCTTCGCGCCAGCCGTATTCTGCGAGCTTCGCCAGGAAGGAATCGAGGCCTGCGCGCACGTCCCGGTCGTCCTCGGCGACGGCGATGAGCACGCCGATGCGCCTCATCGGCCCGCTCTGCGCCCGCAGTCGCGTAGGCAGCGTCGCCGCGACGCCGGCAACGGAGACGATGAATGATCGACGACGCATGCGGACCCCCACTCGGGAGCCATGTCAAGCTAGAGTCCTCGCGCAAAAGGATAGCACACATATCGCGGACGCATCGGAACAATCGGCGCTTCCTCGGGGATGCCGGTGGGGTGGCGTCCTACCGCGTCGCCGTCAGCGTCTCCTGCGCATGGCGGTCGGCGCCGGAAGGGAGGGGGCCGTCGCGGTCGGCGAGCCAGGCCGCCACGTCCTTGCGTACGAGCGGAGCGTCGAGGTCGCGCAGCAGCATGTGATAGCCATCGGGATAGAACGCGACCCGCCGTTGCTCGTCCTCCGGCACCGCCGCGAGGAAGCGACGGGTGGGCTCCTTCGGGATCACTTCGTCGCGGTCGCCATAGAGGAAGAGCATCGGCGCGCGGAGATGGGACGCCGCCGCCGCGGCATCGTCCATGAGATCGACGAGGCCCTTGATCGTGGCGATGCGCGTCTCCTTGATGACGAGGGGATCGCGCGAGAACGCTCGCAGCATCTCCGTGTTGTCGGAAGGCTTGATGTGGAGTCCCTGTCCCGTGACGGTCATGCCGGGGACGACGCCGTCGGCGAGCCAGAGCGCCGCGCGCTCGAGCAGCGTCATGCTGCCGCGGCCCCAGACTGCGGGCGCCACGACCACGAGGCCGTCAACCGCTGGCGGCGGCGTTCCTTCGGCGCCGGTCGCAGCGACGATCGCCACCGCCCCGCCCATGCTCTCGCCGAGGAGGATTAAGGTACGTCCGGGATAGCGCTTCCGCAGCAAGGCTGCGACCTCCTCGGCATCGAGGGCAAGGCGCTTGGCCCCGACCCAGCCGCCGCGGTTGGGCGCCTCGCCGAAGCCGCGCTGGTCGTAGGCATAGGTCGCGATCCCCTGCTTCGCCCAATCCTCCGCCGTCGCGGTGAAGGCGTTCGAATAGTCGTTGAAGCCGTGGAGCGCGAGGATGACGGCCGTGGTCTCGCCCTCGGGCCGCCACGACCGGAGCGGCAGCACCGCGCCGTCGTCGGCGACGAACTCGGTCGCGGTGAGATGGGGCGCAATCGAGCCCGGCGGCGCGGGCGGCGGCGAAAGCGGCGGCGCAGCACAGGCGCCGAGCAGCAGCGCCGCGAGGAGCACGAGCGCCCTCCTCATCGCTCGCTCCCGCCGGCGCTGCCGGTAAGCTGAAGGAAGATGTCCTCGAGATCGGTCTCCTCGCTCTTGATGTCGCGGACGGCAAGCCCCGCGGCCTGGATCGCCGCCAGAACCGGAGCCAGCGTAGTTGCGCTCTGCCGGTAATGGAGGAGGAGCCGGTCCGGTGCCGCGAGCGAGAGACCCAGGGTCGCGAGCGCCGGCGGCAGTGACTCGAGCGGGTCCGCGAGCAAGAAGGTCAGGGTCTTCGCGTCGATTCGTCCTACCAGCGCCTCCGTCGTATCGCAGGCGACGACGCGCCCTTTGTCGATGATCGCGATCCGCTCGCAGAGCGTCTCCGCCTCCTCGAGGTAGTGCGTAGTGAGGAGGATCGTGGTCCCGGCGGCATTGAGCGCGCGCACGAGGTCCCAGAGTTGACGGCGGAGTTCCACGTCGACGCCCGCGGTCGGCTCGTCGAGCACCAGCACCGGCGGCGCATGCACCATCGCCTTGCCGATCATGAGCCGCCGCTTCATGCCGCCGGAGAGCGTGCGCGAATAGGCATCGGCCTGCGGCAGCAGGGCGAGCGATGCCAGGATCGCCTCGGTGCGGCGCTCTGATTTGCGCACGCCGTAGAGCCCCGCCTGCAAGTCCAGCAGCTCCCGTGGCGTGAAGAACATGTCGATGTTGAGCTCCTGCGCGACGACGCCGATCGCCGCCCGCGCCTGGCGCGGCTCGCGCTCGGCATCGATGCCCCAGATGCGGACCTCGCCCGCGGTCTTGATGACGAGCCCAGCGAGTATGTTTATGAGCGTCGACTTGCCCGCGCCGTTAGGGCCGAGCAATCCGAAGATCGCGCCGCGGGGGATTTCCAAATCGACGTTGTCGAGCGCGAGCTTGTCCGGCTGCCGGTTGCTGCCACGGTAGACTTTGGTGAGCCCCTTCACCTCGACCGCGAGCGCCGGCGCCCCGGTATCGCGCTCGGGCGCCGAGCGGAGAGGGTGTGTGAGGGCGTCGTTCACCGACGGCCTCCGATGTTCTCAGCTCGTCATGGCCGGGACAAGCCCGGTCATGACGGAAAGAGGAAGGCGAAGAGAGGAGCCGCTCACCAGGCAACAGCGTCTCATTGATTGTCCCGCCGCAATCGGTATCATCCGCGCGCATTCACCTCAAGAGCCGGAACCTCAGGCGATGCAGCCATTCGAGACCATCTATGTGGAGAGCGATACGGTCGCCTGCAATGGCGGCGGCGGCGCGCTCGGCCATCCCAAGGTCTATCTGAACCTCGGTCCCGAGGGGAAGATCGAGTGCCCCTACTGCTCGCGCCTCTTCATCCACGTCTCCAAGCGCGGCGAGGCCAAGGCCGCGCACGCCTCTTGAAGAAGCCGCGCCACGTCTATCTGATCGACGGCTCGGGGTTCATCTTCCGCGCCTATCACGCGCTGCCGCCGCTAACGCGGCCGGACGGAACCCCCGTGGGCGCCGTGCTCGGCTTCACCAACATGCTCCTGAAGCTGCTACAGGAGACGGATGCGGACCACATCGCCGTGGTCTTCGACACCGCGCGCACCACCTTCCGAAACCGCATCTACGAGGCCTACAAGGCACAGCGCCCGGAGCCGCCCGACGATCTCATCCCGCAGTTCTCGCTGGTGCGCGAGGCGACCGACGCCCTCTCCGTCGCGCGCATCGAGCAGCCGGACTATGAGGCCGACGACCTCATCGCCTCTTACGCGAAGGCCGCGGCGAAGGAGGGGGCGACCATTACCATCGTCTCCTCCGACAAGGACCTGATGCAGCTCGTCTCGGACAAGGTCCAACTCCTCGATCCCATCAAGAACCGCCCGATCGGTGCCGCGGAGGTGAAGGAGAAGTTCGGCGTGGGCCCCGAGCAGGTGATCGACGTGCAGGCGCTCGCGGGCGACAGCGTCGACAACGTCCCGGGCGTACCGGGGATCGGCGTCAAGACCGCAGCAGAGCTGATCTCGACCTATGGCACCCTCGAGGCGCTCCTGAAGCGCGCGGGCGAGATCAAGCAGCCGAAGCGGCGGCAGAATCTCATGGACTTCGCCGAGCAGGCGCGCATCTCAAAGAAGCTCGTGACGCTCGATGCCGACGCGCCCTTGCCTCTGCCGATGGATGCGCTCGAGGTGAAGCCGCTCGATCGTGCGAAGGTCACGAGTTTTCTACAGGCGCAGAACTTCCGCTCACTCCTCAACCGGATCGAGGGCAGGCTCAAGACCGAGGGGGCCGCGCCCTCCGCCGCGCCGAAGGCGGAGAAGAAGCCCGCGGCCAACGGCGCGATGACGGTCGCGATCCCCGCGGGCCTCGCGGACGCAAAACAGCAATACGAGCTGGTGCAGGAGAAGGCGCAGCTCGAGCGCTGGATCGCGCGGGCGACCGACGCCGGCATGCTCGCCGTCGACACCGAGACTACCTCGCTCGATGCGACGAGGGCGGAGCTCGTGGGCGTCTCGCTCGCGCTCGAGCCCGGCCTTGCCTGCTACGTCCCGTTGGCGCACCGCGCGAACGCGGAAGGGCTCGATCTCGGCGACGACAAGAAGGACGCCGATCTCCGTCAAATTCCCATGAAGGCAGCGCTGACGCTGCTCAAGCCGCTGCTGGAGGACCCCTCCGTCCTCAAGATTGGCCACAACATCAAGTACGACACGCTGGTGTTTCAGAGTTACGATATCAGGGTTGCGCCGATCGACGACACGCTGCTCCTTTCCTTCGTACTCGAGGGCGGACAACACGGACACGGGCTCGACGAGCTCGCGCTCCTGCATTTCAACCATGACACCATCAAGTACAAGGACGTAGCGGGCAGCGGGAAGAGCCACATCGGCTTCGCCGCGGTGCCCCTGGACAAGGCGCGCGACTACGCCGCGGAGGACGCGGACTACACGCTCCGCTTCCATCGCCTGCTGAAGCCGCGCCTCGTCGCCGAGCACATGGTGGGCTTCTACGAGACCGTAGAGCGGCCGCTGGTGCCGGTGGTGGCGGAGATGGAGCGCGCGGGCATCCTCGTCGACCGCGAGCGGCTCAAGGAGCTCTCCGAGGATTTCGCCGCGCGCATGGCCGAGCTAGAGCGCGAGATCCATAAGCTCGCGGGCCACGAGTTCAATCTGGGCTCGCCCAAGCAGCTCGGCGAGGTGCTGTTCGAGGAGTTGAAGCTCCCCGGCGGCAAGAAGATGAAGACCGGCGCCTACGGCACCGACGCGAGCGTGCTCGAGGACCTCGCGGACCAGCATCCGCTCCCCGCGCGTATCCTCGATTGGCGCCAGCTCCAGAAGCTCAAGAGCACCTATGCGGATGCGCTCGTCGACGAGATCAATCCCGAGACCGGCCGCGTCCACACGAGCTATTCGCTCGCGGGGGCCGTCACGGGGCGCCTCTCCTCGACCGATCCCAATCTCCAGAACATCCCCGTGCGGACCGAGGAAGGCCGCAAGATCCGCCGCGCCTTCGTGGCGGCACCAGGCCACCTCCTGCTCTCCGCGGATTATAGCCAGATCGAGCTCCGTCTCGCGGCGCATGTCGCGGACGTCCCTGGGCTCAAGCAGGCCTTCCGCGACGGCGCCGACATCCACGCGATGACCGCGAGCGAGGTTTTCGGCGTGCCGCTCGCGAAGATGGACGCGCAGACGCGCCGCCGCGCCAAGGCGATCAACTTCGGCATCATCTATGGTATCAGCGGCTTCGGGCTTGCAAAGCAGCTCCAGGTGCCGCAGGGCGAGGCGCAGGCCTACATCAAGGCCTATTTCGAACGCTTTCCGGGCATTCGCGACTACATGGAGCGGATGAAGCAGATCTGCCGCGAGAAGGGCTATGTCGAGACCCTCTTCGGCCGCCGCTGCGCCATTCCCGGCATCAAGGACCCGAACCCCGCACGGCGCGGCTTCGCGGAGCGGCAGGCGATCAACGCGCCCTTGCAAGGCTCGGCCGCCGACATCATCAAGCGCGCGATGGCGCGGCTTCCCGTGGCGCTCGCCAAGGCCGGGCTCAAAGCACGGATGCTGCTGCAGGTGCACGACGAGCTCGTCTTCGAGACGCCGGAGCGCGAGGCGAAGGCGACTGCGGCCCTCGTCAAGGAGGTGATGGAGGGAGCGGTCGGCCCCTCGCATTCGCTCTCGGTACCGCTGGTGGTCGAGACCGGCGCAGCGCAGAATTGGGAAGAGGCGCACTGAGCGCCGGCTCTTTGGAGGCTCTCATGAGATCGACAGTCGTCGAACAGGATTTCGCGGTGGCCTCGCAGGTGACGGCCGAGGACATCGCAGAGCTCGCGCGCGACGGGGTTAAGATGCTGATCAACAACCGTCCCGACGGCGAGGAGATGGGCCAGCTTTCCGCCGCCGCCGCCGAGGTGGAGGCGGAAAGGCACGGGATGAGATACCTGCACATTCCCGTCCGCACCGACACGATCTCGGCCGCTGATGTCGCCGCCTTTGCACGCGCGCTCGAGGCGGGTCCGAAGCCCATCGTCGCGCACTGCCGCAGCGGGACGCGCTGCTATCTCCTGTGGGCTGCGGTGCAGGCGGGCACCGGCCGCGATGCTGACCAATTGGTCATGCGCGCAGCGGGGGACGGCTACGACATCCGCGTGCTCCCCGACCTCCTGCGGCGGATCGGAAAGCGATAGGCTTATTCGCCACCATAGTGGGTCGTCGTCTGACCCGAAATTGCTCTCGTCCGCGTAACGCGCATGCCACGCTTCGGCGCGATAGTCCGCGCGCTGGATCGCGGGGAGTGCGGTGGCGATGTATCGCGCCAATGAGGAGCCGGGGATCGAGGAGCTGCTGAGTGACCCCATCGTGTTGCTCCTGCTCGCGCGCGACTCCCTCCGGCCCGAAGAGGTCTGGTCCTACATCCGCGCAGCGCAGCGATGCCTGAGGTTGCGCGAGCGGCAGGAGCGCGAGACCGCGGCCTAAGCTGAGCCTGCATCAGCTCGCCGCCAGGAGCAATCCGACGCCCGCGACGATGGCGACAGCGAGCGCCCAGGCGACGATAACGTCCGCACGCGACGCTGCGGCGCCAATCTCCAGGAAGATGTCGAGCGGTCTGCGCCGCGCATCCGACGCCAAACCGAGCCGGTGGTACTGCATAGCCGCCTCCTTCCGAGCCGAGCTCCGCGTGACACCCCTGACTTCCGGGAATGTAGCGAGCGGAGCGCCAGTTCGATGTGAGGCGCTTCATACCCCTGTAGGATATGGCGGAGTCGGGTAGCCGCAGGGGCGTTACCGGAGCGCCGGGTAGCCCGGACGAGCCGGGGCGCGGCAGGCAAGAAAGGTTGCGGCTGCTCAGGCCGGGCTGTGCACTCCGGCCGCCCGTACCTCGGCGCTCACATGGGCATCGAAGCGCTTGAAGTTCTGCTCGAAGCGGCCCGTGAGCTCGCGGGCGGTGTCGTCGTAGGCGCGCTTGTCCGACCAGGTGTCGCGAGGGTTCAATACCTCCTTGGGCACGCCCGGGCAGCGCTCGGGAACGTTGAGGCCGAAGAAGGGATCGCGCCAGGTGGCCACGCCCTCGAGCTTGCCGTCGATCGCCGCGCGGACGAGCGTCCGGGTGTGCTGGATCTTCATGCGGCTGCCGACACCGTAGGAGCCGCCTGACCATCCGGTATTTACGAGCCAGCAATGGGTACCGTGGCGCCGGATGCGCTCGGCGAGCATCGCCGCGTACACCGTGGGGTGCCGCGGCATGAATGGCGCGCCGAAGCAGGTGGAGAAGGTCGCCTGCGGTGCGTTCCCCATGCCCTTCTCGGTGCCTGCCACCCGCGCGGTGTAGCCCGAGAGGAAGTGATAGGCGGCCTGGTCGGGAGTCAGCCTCGCGATCGGCGGCAGGACGCCGAAGGCGTCGGCCGTCAGCATCACGACATTCGCGGGATGTCCCGCCATCCCCGTCGCGCTGACGTTCGGGATGAAGTCGATGGGGTAGCAGGCGCGGGTGTTCTCGGTGAGGCTCTGGTCGTCGAGATCGGGCTCGCGGGTTGCGGGGTCGAGCACGACGTTCTCGAGCACGGTCCCGAAGCGCCGGACGGTTGCGTAGATCTCCGGCTCCGCCTCGGCGGATAGGCGGATTACTTTGGCGTAGCAGCCGCCCTCGAAATTGAAGAGTCCCTTGGGGCTCCAGCCGTGCTCGTCGTCGCCGACGAGCGTGCGCGTGCCGTCCGCCGAGAGCGTGGTCTTGCCCGTGCCGGAAAGCCCGAAGAAGACCGCGCTGTCGCCTTTGTGTCCAACGTTGACGGAGCCGTGCATCGGCAGCACGTCCTTGGGCGGCAGCAGGAAGTTTAGGAGGCCGAAGACCGATTTCTTGATCTCCCCCGCATATCGCGTGCCGCCGATCAACACCAGACGCTCGTTGAAATTGACGAGGATGAATACCTCGGAATTGAGCTTGTCGATGGCAGGCGTCGCCTCGAACCAGGGCAGATGGATGATGGTGAAATCTGGCACGAAGCTCCGGAGCTCCGCGGGTGAGGGGCGCAGAAACATGTTGCGCGCGAAGAGACTGTGCCAGGCACTGTCGCTGACGAGCCGGACGGAGAGCCGGTAGTCAGGATCGGCGCCAGCGAAGCAATCCGTGACGAAGGCCTCGCGGCCCTGGAAGCTCGCGATCATCCTCAGCTTCAGGCTCTCGAAGACCGCGGGGGAGACGCGCTGGTTGATCGCGTTCCAATCGACTTGGCCCTCGGTCGTCTGGTCCGATACGATGAACTTATCCTTGGGCGTGCGGCCTGTGTGGACGCCGGTCAAGGCCACGAAGGCGCCGCCGGCGGAGATCTCGCCCTCGCGGCGACGGACCGCCTGCTCATAGAGCAGCGGCACGCTCAGGTTCCAGTGCACTCCCTGAAGCCGACGAAAGCCCTGCAGCTCGAGGCCGACAACGCCCTTGAGCCCGGCCTCTCTCGGTGTCCCGTCCATCTCTGCGTTTCCTCGTGGATTTTATCGATTGAGCGGCGATTGCGCGGGACCATAGCCGAGCGGACCGCGCCCGGCAATCGCGGGCGCACCGCCATTCTAACGTATCGGAGGGATCCAAAATTCCTGCCGTTATTGCGCCGCAGCAAGAAGCTCCGGCCGCTCGATCCAGTGAATGCGCCCGAAGCCCGCGACGAGATGGGCACGCGCGACCTCGACTCGGTAGAGATGGAAATCCTTGAAGCCCGCATAGAGCTCCGCTGCGGGATGGCGCGCGAGGAAGCGCCGGAGCCGCTCCGGCTTGTTGCTTTGCACTGCCTCGCCCAGCACGGTGACGCGCGGGCCCGTGAGCGGGTCGGCCAGGCCCGCGGTCCCATCGAAAAGCAGCGAGACCCGAGGCTCCGCCGCGATGTTCTTCGCGTGCTCCGCCAAGTCCGAGATCAGCAGCAGCGGCGTCCCATCGGAATCGAGCGCGGCCAGCACCAGGGACGCGAAAGGCCATCCGCCCCGCGACGTCGCGAGAGAAGCGCGGTCGGCAGCCCGCATCACCGTGATCGCCTGGCGGGCGGGGGTCTCTTCGGCGGAGGGTGCATCGGTCATGGAAAAGCGGATTCTACTACCGCGGGCAGGCGGGCGGAAAGTGCGTACGGCAATGCGCCCGGCTAGTATGCCTCGCTGTCTCGGCCGAAAGCGGAGAGGCGAGAGCGATGACGGAGGCGGTCTCGAAGCCCTTGGTGCCGGCGGCGCCCCCGGCCTCGTCAGCCTATCGCTACTATGTGCTCGGCGTCCTCTACTTCGCCTATGCCCTCAACTTCCTCGACCGCAACGTCCTCAACATCCTGGTCGAGCCCATCAAGGCCGAGCTCGGGGTCTCCGATACCGCGATGGGGCTGCTCTCGGGCTTCGCATTCGTGATCTTCTACTCGGCCTTGGGCATCCCGATCGCTCGCTGGTCCGATCGCTCCGATCGCCGCTCGATCCTCGCGCTCGGCCTCGCGGTCTGGTCGGGTTTCACGGCCTTGAGCGGTCTCGCACAGACGTATTGGCACCTGGCGCTCGCGCGGGTCGGCGTGGGCATCGGCGAGTCCGCGGGCGCGCCGCCCTCGCATGCCTTGATCTCCGACTATTTCGAGAAAGACCGCCGCCCGCGCGCCATGGCGATCTTCCAGTCCTCGATCTATCTCGGCGTATTCCTGGGATATCTCCTCGGCGGCTGGATCAGCCAATATTGGGGCTGGCGCGCGGCCTTTCTCGCCGCCGGTGTCCCGGGACTGCTCCTCGCCGTGCTGGTGCGCCTGTCCGTGCGCGAGCCGGAGCGCGGTGCCGCCGACCATGCCGGCATCGACACCTCTCGACAGAGCCTGCGCGAAGCTGCGCGCTTCATGCTGGGACAGCGCTCCTTCGTGCTGCTGGTGCTGGGCCTCGGCCTTGTCGCCTTCACCAATTTCGCCTTCGCCGTATGGTCGCCGGCGTTTCTGCGCCGCATCTACCGCATGCAGCAGAGCGAGATCGGCTCCTATCTGGGTCCGATCAAGGGTGTCATCGGCATGGCCGGCACCATCATCGGCGGGCTCGCGGTCGAGCGGCTCAGGGGACACGGCGACCGCTGGCTGCTGGCCCTGCCGGCTGCGGTGACGGCGCTCGCGGCGCCAGCGCTCGCGGTCTTCGTGCTGGCGCCGGAGAGATATTCGGCGCTGGCGGCACTGGGCGTTGCGACGCTTCTGGTCTCGTTTCACCTCGGTCCCTGCCTCGCCATCGCACAGGCCCTCGTCAAACTGCGCATGCGCAGCCTTGCCGCCTCCCTCGCCCTCCTCTCGGTCAATCTTCTGGGCCTGGGCCTGGGTCCGCTTGCCGTGGGAGCGCTCAGCGACGCGCTCGCCGCTGGGTTCGGGGAGGCCTCGATTCGCCTCGCCCTCTTGGCGGGCACGGTCGGCTGCCTCCTGGGCGCCGCCTGCCTTTGGGCCGCGGCCGGCCCCGTCGACCGGGATCTGCAGCGATGCGACGCCCCTTGACGGCGGGGTGCCCGAGGGCCGACATCTGGTCCGGAACAGCCGGATTTGCGCCGTAAAGGCGCCATAGTGGCGGAAGAGACTGCCGCTGAGGCAGCAAGGGAACTCTAATCGTGGGCAATACCATCGCGCTGGTCGACGACGACCGCAACATCCTGACTTCTGTCTCCATGACGCTGGAGGCGGAGGGGTTCAACGTGCGGACCTATTCCGACGGCGCAGAGGCCCTCAAGGCGCTGCAGCAGCAGCCGGCCGATCTCGCAATCCTCGATATCAAGATGCCCCGCATGGACGGGCTCGAGCTGCTCTCGCACCTGCGCAAGCAGAGCAAGATGCCCGTCATCTTCCTCACCTCCAAGGACGACGAGGTCGACGAGGTGCTGGGTCTGCGCATGGGCGCCGACGACTACATCAAGAAACCCTTCTCCCAGCGCCTCCTGATCGAGCGCATCCGCGCGCTGCTGCGCCGCGGCGACATGACCCGCGGCGAGAGCGAGGGCGAGCCTGTGGTGCAGAGGGGCGATCTCCTGCTCGATCCCGCGCGCCATCAGTGCAGCTGGAAGGGCCAGGCGGTCGATCTCACGGTGACGGAATTTCTGATCCTGAAGGCACTGGCGCTTCGCCCGGGCCACGTCAAGAGCCGCGACCAGCTCATGGACAGCGCCTACGGCGAGCACATCTACGTCGACGACCGCACGATCGACAGCCACATCAAGCGCCTGCGCAAGAAGTTCAAGGCGGTCGACGCCGAGTTCGCGCAGATCGAGACGCTCTACGGGGTGGGTTATCGCTACCGCGACAAATGACCGGGTGAGCGCGCGCGGCCGCGCGGAGAGTCCGGCCGGCCGGCCCGCGCTCCAGGCCGATCCCATCGACGCGCCGCGCATACGCGGCCGGCTCCGCCATCGCATTTCCCCGCTCACGCGGCGCATTCTCGCAGTTAATGTTCTGGCGCTGGGCCTCCTCGGCCTCGGGCTCCTCTATCTCGGCGATTACCGCCAGAGCCTCATCGACGCGCAGCTCGACGCGCTCGCGACCCAAGGCGAGATTTCCGCGGCCGCGATCTCCGAGGGCGCGGTGTTCGAGGGGCCGGGCGAGCCGCCGATCATCGTGCCCGATCTCGGCCGCCCCATGCTGCGCCACCTCGTCGAGCCCACCCACGCCCGCGCGCGGCTCTTCAATCCGAACGGTGTCATGATCGGCGACAGCCGCTGGGTCGAGGGGCCGAGCGACAGCGTGATCGTCGAGGAGCTCCCACCTCCGCCGGAGGCCAAGGGCCTCTTGGCGCGCATCGCGACCGCGGCCGGCAATTGGTTGCGCAGCCTGATGCCGGCCTCTACGGACTACCCGCCCTACATCGATTACGTCGCGCCGACCGCCGAGGATTTACCGGAGGTGGAGGCGGCGCTCCGGGGCGAGCATGCCCGCATCATCCGTCGCGACCGGCAGAGCGGCGATCTCTATCTCAGCGTCGCGGTCCCGATCCAGCGCTATCGCGAGGTGCTGGGCGCAGTGGTCTTCACTGCCGAGGGCCGCGAGATCGAGCATGCGATCGCGCGCTTGCGGCTCACCATCGTCAAGGTGTTCCTGAGCGTACTCGCGCTCACGGTGCTGCTCTCGATCTACCTCGCGGGCACGATCGCGCGGCCGATCCGCCGCCTCGCCGTCGCCGCCGAGCGCGTGCGCCATGCGCTCGGCCGTCAGGTCGAGATTCCCGATCTGACGTCCCGCCGGGACGAGATCGGCGAGCTCTCGGCGGCGCTGCGCGAGATGACCGCGGCACTCCAGCGCCGCATCGACGCGATCGAGCATTTCGCGGCGGACGTCGCACACGAGATCAAGAACCCGCTGACCTCGCTCAAGAGCGCGGTCGAGACCGTGACCCGCGTTACCGATCCCGAAAAGCAGCGCCGCCTGCTTGCCGTCGTCGTCGAGGACGTGGCGCGGCTCGACCGTCTCATCACGGACATCTCCAACGCCTCGCGCCTCGACGCCGAGATGGGACGCATGGAGGTCGAGCCGGTCTCGATCGCGGACATGCTCCAGGCTCTCGCCGATCTCAACGAGGCAACCCGCAAGGAAAGCGCGCCGAGGATCGAGCTGACGCTGCTGCCCGATACACCAAAGAACGGCCTCATGGTCGAGGGCATCGAGAGCCGTCTCGGGCAAGTGTTCTCGAACCTGATCGCGAACGCGATCTCCTTCAGCCCGCCCGGCGGTACCATCCGCATCCGCGCCGAGCGCGCGCAGAGCAGCATCGTCGTCTTCGTGGAAGACGACGGCCCCGGCATCCCCGAGAGCAAGCTCGAGGCGATCTTCGATCGTTTCTATAGCGAGCGTCCCGCCGGTGAGAAATTCGGAACTCACTCCGGCTTGGGCCTCTCGATCTCCAAGCAGATCGTCGAGGCGCATCAAGGTACGATCCGGGCTGGGAATCGTCGCGACTCCGAAGGCCGCGTCATCGGCGCTCGTTTCATCGTGCGCCTGCCGGCGGCTTGACGGGCGGCCTGCCGCGGCTTATGTTTAACATGCGTTATAACGGAGCGCGCAGTGCACAAGCTCAAGGTCACGAAGGTTGGAAACTCGAGCGCGCTTATCCTGAACAAGGAGATTTGCGCGAGTCTCGACGTGGCCGAGGGGGATTTCCTCTATCTTATCAAAACCCCGGAGGGGTTTCGGATCAGTCCCTACGATCCGCAATTCGAGCGGCAGATGGCTGTCGCGCGCAAGGTCATGAAGAAGCGGCGGGCGCTGCTGCGCGAATTGGCGAAATAACCCATGGCGCATATTTGGGTGGATCTCCAGGTCGTCCTGGCGATCCACGACGAGCAGATCGCCGAGCATGGCGGAGCAAGTGGCGTGAGAGACCGCGGGCTCCTGGAATCGGCGCTCGCGCGTCCCCAGAATCTTCTGGCTTACGGCGAGTCCGATCTCGCGGACCTCGCCGTGGCGTACACCCAAGCGATCGCGCGCAATCATCCCTTCGTCGACGGCAACAAGCGCACCGCGTGGGCGGTCGCGGAAACCTTCATCGAGCTGAATGGCCACGAAATCGATGCGGACGATGCCAGCATCTATCCGGAGATGCTCGCGCTGGCGGAGGGCCGTATCGAGGAGTGGGAGTTTGCGGCATGGCTACGGGCGCGGTGTAAGTCGCGGAAAAGCTGACTTCGAGCCATGGATCAAACCGGGAACGGACTCTTACCATCTGCCGCCATTGACATTAACCGGCCGCTGGATCACCTAGACCCCCCATGATACGGGTCCACGGCACGTCGGTGGCGCTCGGCGGCGACGGGGTCCTGCTTCGGGGGCCTTCCGGCTGCGGCAAGAGCGACCTGGCACTCCGCCTCATCGACGGCGGCGGTCGCTTGATTGCCGACGATCAGACAGAATTGAGGCTCTCCGGCAGCGGCGTGATCGCGAGCTCGCCCGCGACGATCGCGGGACAGCTCGAGGTGCGCGGCATCGGCATTCTGCGCGTGCCGTTCGTATCGCGCGTTCCGCTTCGATTGGTGGTGGATTTGGTGCCGCCGGAAAGGGTGGAACGCATGCCCGAGGATGAGCGGGCTGAGTTCATGGGACGCTCCGTCCGCCGCCTGGCGCTCGCGGCCTTTGAAGCCTCGACGCCCGCGAAGATCCGATTCGCGCTCAGAGCATTGGTCGAGTCGGTACTCCACCCCATATCCGTGGCCTCATGACCGAAGCGGTTTCCGCGCCTGCGGCTACGGCCGCGGCGGCACCTTCTCTCGCTCGGATCCTCGTGGTGACGGGCATGTCGGGTGCCGGCCGCTCCACCGCCCTCAAGGCGCTCGAGGATTTGGGCTACGAGGCAGTCGACAACCTGCCGCTCTCGCTGGTGCCGGGTCTGATGAGCCAGCGCCCGCTGCGCCAACCCTTGGCGCTCGGCGCCGACGTGCGCACGCGCGACTTCGGTGCCACCGCCCTCGTCGACACGCTCGACCGCCTCGCGCGCGAGGGCGGATCCCGCCCGGTGGTGGTCTTCCTCGATTGTGGCGACGAGCAGCTCGTCCGCCGCTTCACCGAGACGCGTCGCCGCCACCCGCTCGCGCAAGACCGTCCCGTGCTCGACGGCATCCGCCTGGAGCGGCAATACGTCGCGGAGCTTCGCGACCGCGCCGATCTCGTGATCGACACCGGCGATTTGAGCGCTGCCGACCTGAAGCGCATCCTGACCGGGCACTTCGCGCTCGACCGGTCGCCGGGAATCGCGCTCTCCGTCGTCTCCTTCGCCTACCGGCACGGGCTGCCGCGCGACGCCGATATGGTTTTCGACGCGCGCTTCCTGCGCAATCCCCATTACCTCCCCGCGTTGAAGCCGCTCACGGGACTCGATCCCGAGGTCGGCGCCTACATTGCCGCGGACGAGGATTTCCCGGCCTTCTTCCAGCAGCTCGCCTCGCTCGTCGAGCCGCTGCTGCCCCGGTTCGAGCGCGAGGGAAAGAGCTATCTCACCATCGCCATCGGCTGCACCGGCGGCCGTCACCGTTCCGTATACCTCGCGGAGCGGCTGGCGGCATGGCTCGGCGAGCGCGGCCGCGCCGTCAGCGTGCGGCACCGCGATCTCGACCGGCCCGGCAGCGCGGACGCGCGCCAGCCCCCGGCGCCCGGCGGCTCATCGAGGATTTCAAAATGATTGGTATGGTCATCGTCACCCACGGCCGCCTCGCGGCGGAGTTCGTCGCGGCGCTCGAGCACGTCGTGGGACCGCAGCGCGACATCGCCGCGATCTGCATCGGCCCCGAGGACGACATGGAGCAGCGCCGGCAGGACATCCTCCAGGCCGTCCGCGCCGTCGACAGCGGCGAGGGCGTCGTGCTGCTGACGGACATGTTCGGCGGCACGCCCAGCAATCTCGCGATCTCCGTCATGGACCGCCCGAAGATCGAGGTGATCGCGGGCATCAACCTGCCGATGCTGATCAAGCTCGCGAGCCTCCGGCCGACCGAGAGCCTCGCGGACGCCGTCCGCGGCGCGCAGGAGGCGGGGCGCAAATACATCAACGTCGCTTCGCAGCTCCTCGCCGACGCCCGCGGATGAACGAGGCGCCGAAACCGCCGGACACCAACGAGGTTCGCCGCACCGTCACGATCTGCAACAAGCGCGGTCTCCACGCACGCGCCGCCGCCCGCTTCGTTAAGCTCGCCTGGCAGTTCGAGGCCGAGGTCCGCGTGCGCAAGAACGGCAGTACCGTCTCGGGACGCTCGATCATGGGCCTGATGATGCTCGCGGCCGGACCCGGAACCGAGATCGAGCTCTCCGCCATCGGGCACGATGCCGAGCGCGCGGTCGCGGCGCTCGCTGATCTCGTCACGGGCGGCTTCGATGAAGGCTGAAGGCGGGGGCTCCGGGCGCAAGGGCGAGCGGGTGTTTCGCGGCCTCGGCGTCTCGCCGGGAATCGCGATCGGTCCCGCCTTCGCGACAGAGGCCGGAGAGGTGCCGGTGCCGGATCGCCGCATCGAGAGCGCGGACGTCGCCGACGAGCGCCAGCGCTTCGAGTCCGCGCTCGAGTTCTCGCTGAAGCAGCTCCGCAAGCTCAAGGGCAAGGCCGCCGGACTCCCGGATTCCGCGGCAGAGGAGATGGGCTACCTCCTCGACGCCCACATCGCCATGCTCTCGAACTCGCGCCTTGTGCGCGGCATCGACCGCCGCATCCGCGAGGACCGCGTCAATGCCGAGCGCGCTGTGCAGATGGAGATCGCGTCCATCGGCGAGAGCTTCGCCGCGATGGACGACGCCTATCTCGCGCAACGCATCGACGACGTGCGCATGGTGGGGGCGCGGCTCCTGCGCAACCTGACCGAGACGCCATTCGCGGCGTTCCAGCACCTGCCCCCGGGCACCATCATCCTCGCAGAGGAGCTCTCGCCAGCCGACACGGCCTTGATGGACCCGCGGCGGATCGCGGGCTTCGCCGCCATGCTCGGCGGGTCGGAGAGCCACACAGCGATCATGGCGCGGGCGCTCGCGCTACCGGCGGTCCTGGGCGTCCCCGGCCTCATCGGCGAGGCGAAGAGCGGCGACACCGTCGTGATCGACGGTTCAGCCGGAGTCGTCGTCCTCAACCCTACTTCCGCCACGATCGCTCGCTACGAGCAGCTGGCTGAGGCCTATCAGCGCGAGCAGCGCCAGCTCGCGCGCCTGAAGCGGGTGCCGGCGGTGACGCGCGACGGCGAGGAGATCACGCTCGAGGCCAATCTGGAGCTGCCGCGCGAGCTCGAGCAGGCCGTCAACGCCGGCGCGCAGGGCTTGGGCCTGGTGCGCACCGAGTTCCTCTATATGAACCGCGACGACCTCCCCGACGAGGACGAGCAATTCGCGGCCTACAAGGCGCTCGTGCGCGGGATGGAAGGGAAGCCCGTCACGCTCCGCACCCTCGACATCGGCGGCGACAAGCTCGCGGCGCCCCTCGCGGAGAGCCTGGGCAGCGAATCCGCGAACCCTGCCTTGGGCCTGCGAGCGGTGCGGCTCTCGCTCAAGGAGCGGAAGCTCCTGGACACGCAGCTCGCGGCGATCCTTCGCGCGGGAGCGGAGGGTCCGGTGCGCATCCTCTTGCCGATGGTCTCGACCGTCGGCGAGATCCGCCGCGTCCGCGAGGCCCTGGAGCAGGTGGCGCGGCGCCTCAAGCGCCGCGGCGTCGAGATCGCGGATCCGCTCCCGCCCTTGGGCGTGATGATCGAGATCCCCGGCGCGGCGCTTTCCGCCGACGCGCTCGCAAGCGAGAGCGACTTCTTCGCCATCGGCACCAACGACCTCATCCAATACACGCTCGCGATCGACCGCGGCGACGAGCAGGTGGCCTATCTCTACAATCCGCTCCATCCGGCGGTGCTGCGCCTGATCCAGTTCTCCGTCGAGGCAGCGCTACGCGCGCGCATTCCCGTGAGCGTCTGCGGCGAGATGGCCGGAGACCAGCGCTACACGGCGCTTCTGCTCGGCCTCGGCATCCGCGACCTCTCGATGGCGCCCGGCAACATCGGGCGCGTGAAGCGCCGCATCCGCCATCTCGACCTGACGGCGGCGCAGCGCCGCGCGCGCGCGATCATGGACCAGATGGACGACGGCCGCATCGCGAGCCTCCTCGACGATTTCAACACGCTCGCCTGAGAATGCCGGTGGGATGATGCCCATCCCCCACATGCTTGCCGCCCCGCGGCCGCGCTGCTATATGCCGCCGTCGCGGGATTTCAGGAGTCGATGAATGGCCGATTACAGGGTTGCCGACCTCTCGCTCGCGGAGTGGGGGCGGAAGGAGATCGCGATCGCCGAGAGCGAGATGCCCGGACTGATGGCGGTGCGCGAGGAATACGGCGCGCGGAAGCCCTTGAAAGGCGCGCGGATCGCGGGCTCGCTCCACATGACGATCCAGACCGCGGTCCTCATCGAGACGCTGAAACAACTGGGCGCGGACGTGCGCTGGGCCTCCTGCAACATCTTCTCGACGCAGGACCATGCCGCCGCCGCGATCGCCAAGGCGGGGACGCCGGTCTTCGCCTACAAGGGCGAATCGCTCGAGGAATACTGGGAGTTCACGCACCGGATCTTCGAGTGGGCGGACGGCGGCGCGCCCAACATGATCCTCGACGACGGCGGCGACGCGACCTTGCTGGTGCATCTGGGCATGCGCGCGGAGCAGGATGCCTCCGTCATTGCCAAGCCCGCCAATGAAGAGGAGGAGGTGCTTTACGCCGCGATCGGGCAGCGCCTCAAGAGCAAGCCCGGCTGGTACGCGACGCTGGGCGAGAGCATCAAGGGCGTCACCGAGGAGACCACCACCGGCGTCCACCGCCTCTATCAGATGGCGAAGGAGGGACGGCTGCTCTTCCCCGCGATCAACGTCAACGACAGCGTGACCAAATCGAAATTCGATAATCTCTACGGCTGCCGCGAGAGCCTCGTCGACGGCATCCGCCGCGCGACGGACGTGATGATGGCGGGAAAGGTCGCGGTGGTCGCGGGCTTCGGCGACGTCGGGAAGGGCTCCGCCGCCTCGCTCCGGAACGCGGGTGCCCGCGTCATGGTGACGGAGATCGATCCCATCTGCGCGCTGCAGGCGGCGATGGAGGGCTATCAGGTCGTCACCATGGACGAGGCCGCCTCGATCGGCGACATCTTCGTGACCGCGACGGGTAATGTCGACGTGATCACGCTCGACCACATGCGGGCAATGAAAGACCGCGCCATCGTCTGCAACATCGGCCACTTCGACAGCGAAATCCAGATCGGCGCGCTGCGCAATTACCGCTGGGAGGAGGTGAAGCCGCAGGTCGACGAGGTCGTGATGCCCGACGGCAAGCGGCTCATAGTGCTCGCCAAGGGTCGCCTCGTGAATCTCGGCTGCGCGACCGGCCATCCGAGCTTCGTCATGAGCGCCTCCTTCACGAACCAGGTGCTGGCGCAGTTGGAGCTCTTCGGCAACCCCGGCAAATACCAGAAGCAGGTCTATACGCTGCCGAAGCATCTCGACGAGAAGGTGGCTGCGCTGCACCTCGCGAAGCTCGGCGCCAAGCTCACCAAGCTCACGCCGGAGCAGTCAAGATACCTCGGCGTCGCCGAGGTCGGGCCCTTCAAGGCGGACCATTACCGTTATTAGCGGTGCGAGAGATCGCTATTTCGCCTCGCTCCATGCCTTGAAGTCCTGCTCCGACACCTTGGGCAGGCGCTTCACGAAGGCGGCGATCGCCCAGATCTCGCGGTCGGGGACGCCCGTGGCGCCGAAGCTCGGCATCCCCGTCATGCCGATACCGTGCTTCACGATCCAGAAGATCTCCCGGGGGTCGCGGCCCGCGGCGGTCTCCGTGAGGTCCGGCGGGTCGGGATTTAGGCCCTCGGAGAACTTCGCCCATTGGACGCCGGGCGCGCCGTGGCAATTGATGCAGCCGCGCTGGGCGAAGGCGCGCGCGCCCTCGCGCACCACCGCCTCGTCGTCGAGCTTGATCGGGGGCGCCTCGGTCGCGTGGCGCGCGATCGAGGCCTGTCGCACCATGATCAGCATCTTCGCGACGATCGCGGGCTCCTTCTCGCTCGCGGCGACGCTGTAGAAGCCGCCGAAGAAGAACAATCCCGCGGCGCCCGCGGCCAGGATCGCGAGGACACCGATGGCGGCGAGAATTCTCATGCGGCAACCCTCCCTTTGGGCTAAGCGTCCGATGTAGACGGTCCCGGCATCTTCTCCCCAATGACGGGCTCGCCGCAACCGTCCCGCGCAGCCCATCCGGAAATAGCGCGAATTTCCTTAGGAAATGCACGCCAGCGCGCGATAATTCCCGCGCGGGCGGTCTGCGAGTCCCGGATTCGCCGCCCGAGGAACCTCATGCGCGAGCTCGCTGCCGCCGTCATCGTTGCCTTGATCTTGCTGAGCTTCTGGCTCGTTTGGCGGCTCCGCCATCGCATCCGCACGCTGGAGGAGGGAGCCCGACGGCTCGAGGCCGAGCGGGCACAGGGGGTGGCGCTCCTTGGCACCGTGCCGGCCGCACTCTATCGCTGGGACCGCGGCGGCGAGAGCTTTACCGAGGGCCCCATTGCGGCGTTTCGCGGGCTCTCCGGCGCATGCTTCACCGAGCTCGCGGGGCTCTTGGCCGACCCGGACCGCGAGCGCTTCCTGACCGCGGTCGCGGCCCTCCGGGCCAGCGGCACGGGCTTCGCACTCACGCTCCATCTTGCCGCCGGGGGCCAGCTCGACGCCGTCGGGAGCCGCGCTGCGGGTGCCGATCTCCTCTGGCTCGCCGATGCCTCCGTCCGGGCGGAGCTCGATCGCGTCCGCCGCGAGAGCGAGCGGCTTCGGCAAGTCCTCGACGCGCTGCCTTATCCGGTCTGGCGCCGCCGCGCCGACAGCCTCGCCCTCCTCGACGCCAATCGCGCCTACGGGCAGGCAGTGGAGGCCACTCCCGCGCAGGCGATCGCGGAAAGCCGCGAGATCGGCTCTCCCGCCATGGGCGAGAACGGCCACGCGCTCGCGGAGCGAGCGAGGCGCACTGGAATGGCGCAGTCCGAAAGTCATCACATCGTGGTCGGCGGCCAGCGCCGGCTCCTCGAATTGACGGAGCAGCCGCTCGACAGCACCGGCGAGCTCGTGGGCTACGTCCGCGACTTCACCGATCTCGAGAGCAAGGAGGCCGAGCTCGCCCGCCACATAGCCGCGCACGCGGAGGTACTGGAGAACGTCGCCGTCGCGATCGGCATCTACGGCGCGGACACCAAGCTCAAGTTCTTCAATTCCGCCTTCGCGAAGCTCTGGCGTCTCGAGGAGGAATGGCTCGCGACCGAGCCCACCCTCGCTGAGATCCTCGACCGCATCCGCGAGCGGCGCGGTCTGCCGGAATACGCGGATTTCCGCGCCTTCCAGCGCCAGCAGCAGGCGCTCTTCACCTCGCTCCTGGAGCCGCAGGAGGAGCTTCTGCATCTCCCCGACGAGCGCACGCTCCGCCGCGTGGCGTATCCCCATCCCTTCGGCGGCCTCACCTTCGTCTATGAGGACGTGACGGACCGCCTCGCGCTCGAGCGCTCTTACAACACCTTGATCGAGGTGCAGCGCGAGACGCTCGACAATCTCTACGAGGCCGTGGCGGTGCTCGGGAGCGACGGCCGCTTGAAGCTCTGGAACCCCGCCTATGCGCAGACCTGGCAGCTCACGGCGCAGGACCTCGCGGGCGAGCCGCACGTCGTGGAGATCGTCGAGCGCACGCGTGGCTTCTTCGAGGCGCCGGGATCGGTCGAGCCCTGGAGCCAGCGCAAGCAGCGCATCATCGACCGCTTGACCGGCCACGCCGAGATAGCGGAGCGGATCGAGCGCGCCGACGGCTCGATCCTGCAGGCGACCATCGTGCCGCTGCCCGACGGCAACGTGCTCCTGAGCTATCTCGACGTCACGGACTCGACGCGGGTCGAGCGCGCGCTCCGCGAGCGCAACGAGGCGCTCGAGACCGCGGGCCGGCTCAAGAGCGAGTTCATCGCCAACGTCTCCTACGAGCTGCGAACGCCCTTAAACGCGATCATTGGCTTCGCGGAGATCCTCGCGAACCAGTATTTCGGCCAGCTCAACCCGCGCCAGCTCGACTACAGCCGCGGCATCCTCGACAGCTCGCACCGGCTCATGTCGCTCATCAACGACATCCTCGACCTCGCGACCATCGAGGCCGGCTACATGACGCTGGAGACCTCCGAGATCGACATCCACGCGATGATGTCGAGCGTGCTGGCGCTCTCGCGCGAGCGCGCGCGCAACCAGAATTTGGCGCTCGAATTCGACTGCCCCGACGGCATCGGCACGCTCCGCGGCGACGAGCGGCGCCTGAAGCAGGCGCTATTCAACCTGATCTCGAACGCGCTCAAGTTCACGCCCGCGGGCGGCAGCGTCACCCTGCGCGCGCGCCGCCTCGGCAACGAGGTGGCGCTTGCAGTCGCCGACACCGGCGTAGGCGTGCCGCCCGAGGACCAGCAGCGCATCTTCGAGAAGTTCGAGCGCGGCAATCCCCAGGCCCGGCAATCCGGCCCCGGCCTCGGCTTGTCGCTGGTCAAGAGCTTCATCGAGCTGCACGGCGGCCGCGTCGAGCTCGCCTCGCGCGCGGGTCTCGGCACCACCGTCACGTGCTACCTCGCGGCGGCGCCGGCGGAGGCCGCGGCAGAGCAGCGATCGGTGGCGGACTAACCTCCTCAACTCCGCCCCGGCACGCCCTTCATCGTGGAGTATTCGAAGTGGAGCGCCTCGCCGGGGTGGACGAGCGGGTAGATCGCGTGCGCGGCTTGCGCGGCCTCGGCGAAACCCGAGAGGATGAGCTTGAGCTTGCCGGGATATGTGGCGATGTCGCCGATCGCGAAGATGCCGGGGGCGGAGGTCGCCGAGGTCGCGGGCGTCACCGCGACGTGATTGCGCTCGAGGTTGAGGCCCCACTCTGCGATGGGCCCGAGACTCATGGAGAGACCGAAGAAGGCGAGGAGTGCGTCGGCGTCGAGCGCACGCGTCTTGCCGTCGAGATCGGCGACGACGACGCGCGAGAGCATGCCGCCCTCGCCTTCGAGCGCTTTGAGCTGATAGGGCACGACGAGGTCGATGCGGCCGGCTTTGGCGAGCGCCTCGAGGCGCGCGGCCGACTCCGGCGCGGCGCGGAATTTCGGCCGGCGATGCACGACCATGATGCGAGCCGCGACGTCCGCGAGCGCCAAGGCCCAATCGACCGCGGAATCCCCGCCGCCCGCGATCGCCACTCGCTTCCCGCGGAAAGCCTCGCGGCGCTGCACGTAGTAGAAGACGCTCTTCCCCTCATAGGCCTCGATCCCCGGGAGCGGCGGTCGGTTCGGCCCGAAGGCGCCCACCCCCGCCGCGACAATGACGGCCGCCGCGATCACCTCGACGCCACCGGAGGTCATGAGACGGAAGCCGCCGCCGGGCTCCGGCGTCAGGCGCTCGACGGTCTCACCGAGGTGATAGACGGGCGCGAAGGGGGCCGCCTGCTCCGCGAGCTTCTCGACGAGCGCCGCCGCGTCAATCGCGGGATAGCCGGGGATGTCGTAGATGGGCTTCTCCGGATAAAGCGCCGCGCATTGCCCGCCGGGAACGTCGAGCGCGTCGAAGACGTGGCAGCGCATCTTCAGCATGCCGCACTCGAAGACCGCGAAGAGCCCCACCGGCCCCGCGCCCACGATCGCCACATCCGTCCGCACCGGCTCCGCCATCGCTACATCCCAAGGGTTGCAAACGGCGCGCAGAATGACCGCTACGCTGCTTCGACGCAACTGCGACCCCGTATTGCCTCGGTGGTTCGATTCCTTGTCGTTGCAAGCGACTCGGCCGAGGGACTAAAAGGGGCCGGTGACGATCACTTCCACCGCGGCAGAACTCTCGATCGAGCTCGAGTCCGAGGCGGCGACGCAAGCGCTTGCGGCGCGCGTCGCCCGCCTCTCGCGCGCGGGCGATGCAATCGCGCTCCGCGGCGACCTCGGGAGCGGCAAGACCAGCTTCGCTCGCGGCTTCATCCGCGCACTCGGCCGCGGCGACGAGGAGGTACCGAGCCCCACCTTCACCCTCGTGGAGATTTACGAGCTCGGCTCGCTCCGGGTCTGGCACTTCGACCTTTACCGCCTAGCGAGACCCGAGGACGTCTACGAGCTCGGCTTCGAGGAAGCGCTCGCGGACGGGGTCATGCTGCTCGAATGGCCGGAGCGGCTGGGCCCGCTGCTGCCCCGCGAGCGCCTCGACGCGACCTTGAGCGCGGGGACCTCCCCGACCCGGCGCCGAGCGGTCCTCAGGGGCTCGCCGCGCTGGGCCGAGCGGCTTCGGGAGCTCGGCCGCATATGAGCGAGCGCAGCGCGCGCATCGAGGAGTTCCTGGCTCGTGCGGGCTGGGCGGGCGTGCCGCGACGGAGGCTCGCGGGCGACGCCTCCTTCCGGCGCTACGAGCGGCTGCAGGGGGGAGCGCGCCGCGCGGTGCTGATGGATGCGCCGCCGCAGGAGGACGTGCGGCCCTTCCTCGCCGTCGCGCGCATCCTCCAGGGGCTCGGGCTGAGCGCACCCGAGATCCTCGCGGAGGATATCGAGGCGGGGCTGCTGCTCCTCGAGGATTTCGGCGACAGTACCTACACCCGCCTCCTCGCCGAGGGCAGCGCGGAAGGAGCGCTCTATTCGCTCGCCGTCGATACGCTGATCGAGCTGCAGCGGCGATTCGAGCCTCCTCTCGGCTCGGCGCTGCCGCCCTACGACGAGGCACGGCTGCTGACGGAGGCTGCGCTGCTGGCGGATTGGTATCTGCCGGCGGCGACGGGACGGGAGACGGCGCCGGGGCTCCGCGACGACTATCTCGCGGCTTGGCGCGCGGTGCTGCCGCTTGCGGCGGCGCTCCCTACGACGCTCGTGCTCCGCGACTACCACGTCGACAACCTCGTGCTGCTCGAGGGCCGCACGGGCATCGCGGCATGCGGCCTCCTCGATTTCCAGGACGCGGTCATCGGCTCGCCAGCCTACGACCTCGCTTCGCTGCTGACGGACGCGCGGCGCGACGTGCCGCCGGCGCTTGCGGACGCCATGACGCGGCGCTATCTCGCGTCCTTCCCCGCAGGGGACCGCGAGGCCTTCGCGACGGCGGCGACGGTGCTCGCGGTCCAGCGCAATTGCAAGATAGTCGGCATCTTCACGCGGCTCTGCGTGCGCGATCGCAAGCCGCAATATCTCCAGCACATCCCGCGCGTCTGGCGCCTGATCGAGCGCGACCTCGGCCACCCCGCGCTCTCGCCGGTGCGGCGCTGGCTCGACCTCCGCGTGTCGCGGGAGCATCGGCGCATTCCCGCCTGCGAGGCCGCGCCGTGATCGCGGTCGAGACCGGCATGGTTCTGGCGGCGGGCCTTGGGCGGCGGCTTCGCCCGATCACGGAGAGCCTGCCGAAGCCGCTGGTGCCGGTTCGCGGCCGCACGCTCCTCGACCGCGCGCTCGATCATTTTGAGGAGGTCGGCGTCAAGCGCGCGGTGGTGAACGCGCACTACAAGGCCGAGATGATCGAGCGCCATCTGGCTCAGCGCGAGCGGCCGGAGATCGTGCTGTCGCTCGAGGAGAGCCTCCTCGATACCGGCGGCGGCGTGGCGCAGGCGCTGGCGCATCTGGGAGAGCCGTTCTTCGTCGTCAACAGCGACGCGGTCTGGGTCGACGGGCCGGTGCCTGCCCTGACGCGGCTCGCGCAGGCCTTCGATCCCGCGAAGCACGATGCGTTGCTGCTGGTGCACGAGACCGTCTGGGCGGTGGGCTACGAGGGCCTCGGGGACTTCTTCCTCGATCCCTGGGGCGTACCGCGGCGGCGGCGCGAGCGCGAGGTCGTGCCCTACCTCTTCGCGGGCGTGCAGCTCGTGAGCCGGCGGCTCTTCGAGGGCGAGGAGCCCGGCGCCTTCTCGATGAACCGGCTCTGGGACAAGGCGATGGAGCAGGGCCGCATCCTCTGCCTCGTCCACGACAGCGCCTGGTTCGACGTCGGCACGCCCGAGGGCCTCGCCGCGACCGATGCGCGGCTCGCCGAGCGGTATCCCTCGACATGAGCGCTGCGGAGGCGGCGGGCGTGCGCGCCTCCGTGGTGACCATACCCGCGCATCTGCCGTTCCTGGATACGCTCGCGGCGCGGCTCCTCGCGGATGCGCGGGGCGACCCGCTGGTTCTATCGCGCACGACCGTGCTGCTGCCGACGCGCCGCGCGGGCCGCTCGCTTTCCGAGGCGTTCCTGCGGCGCAGCGGCGGCAAGCCGCTGCTGTTGCCCCGTCTCATCCCCGTCGGCGATCTCGACGCCGAGGAGCTCGCCTTCCTTACGGACGAAGCCGGCGCCGAAGGTCTCGACCTTCCGCCGGCGATTCCGGAGCCGCGGCGGCGCCTCCTTCTGACGCGCCTCGTCATGGCCTGGAACCGCGAGCTGCGCCCGGGCCAGGCGGCGATGCTCGCTCGCGCGCTCGCGCGCTTCCTCGACGAGGCGCAGACCGAAGGCGCGGGCTTCGGGAAGCTCGCGGAGCTCGTGCCGGAGGAGCTCGCTCAGCACTGGCAGCGCGTCCTTGAGTTCCTGCGGATCGTGACGGAGCACTGGCCCCGCATGCTCGAGGAGCGCGGCGCGCTCGATCCCGCGGAGCGCCGAAATCGCGTTTTGCAGGCGCAGACGGAGGCGTGGCGTGCGGCGCCGCCCGCCGATCCCGTCATTGCCGCGGGGATCACCGGGGGCGTGCCGGCGGTGGCGGCGCTCATGGAGACCGTGGCGCGCCTGGCGCGGGGCGTTGTCGTGCTGCCGGGCTTCGACCGCGCCGTCGACGACGAGGATTGGCAGGCGATCCTCGCAGATCCCGCCCATCCCCAGAACCTCATGGCGGGGTTTCTGCAGCGCTTGGAGATCGCGCCCGCATCCGTCGGCGTCTGGGAGGCGCCGGACGTGGCGGCCGGACCGCGCGCGCGCGCGGCGCTGCTCGCGACCGCCCTGCTCCCGGCGTCCCGCACGGAGCGTTTGCGCGGCACTGCGGTCGAGGCGCAGGCGCTCGGGGGCCTTCGCCGCCTCGACTGCGCTGGGCCGCAGGAGGAGGCGCAGGCGGTAGCGCTGCTGCTGCGAGAGCGGGCGGAGCACCGCGACGGCGGAACGGCGGCGCTGGTGACGCCCGACCGCGGCCTCGCCCGCCGCGTCGCCGCGGAGCTCAAGCGCTGGAAGATCGAGATCGATGACTCCGCGGGTGTCCCCCTCAACAAAACGCCACCGGGCATGTTCCTGCGCTTGCTGCTCGACCTCGTCGACAGCGCGGCGGCACCGGTACCGCTGCTCGCGGCGCTCAAGCATCCGCTCGCCGCAGGCGGCCTCGCGCCGGAGGAATTCCGGGCACGAGTGCGCGCGCTCGAAATAACCGTGCTGCACGGCGTCCGCCCCGCGCCCGGCCTCGAGGGCATCGAGGCCGCGCTCCAAGGGGAAGCGGCGGAGGAGCGCGCCTTCCTCGCGCGCCTGCGCCTGCGGCTCGCGCCGCTCATCGAGGCGATGGCGGCTCCCGAGGTCGAGCTGCGCACTCTCGTCGCGGGGCACATTGCGGCGGCGGAGACGCTGGCGGCGAGCGCGGAGGAGCCGGGAGAGCGGCGGCTTTGGCGCGGCGAGGACGGCGAGGCCGCGAGCGCACTCATGGCGGAGCTCCTCGCGGGGAGCGACGAGTTCCCGCGGCTACGCCGCGGCGACTATCCCGCGCTTTTCGAGAGTATCCTTGCGGGCAGCGTCGTCCGGCCGCGCTGGGGCCGGCACCCCCGGCTCTTCATCTGGGGCCTGCTCGAGGCGCGGCTGCAGCGCGCCGATCTCATGATCCTCGGCGGCGTCAACGAGGGCGCCTGGCCCAGCGATCCCGCGGAGGACCCCTGGATGTCGCGGCCGATGCGCCGGGGCTTCGGCATCGCACCGCCGGAGCGCCGCATCGGCCAAGCCGCGCACGATTTCGTGCAGGCCATGGGCGCCCCCGAGGTGGTGCTGACGCGCGCCCAGCGCGAGCGCGGCGCGCCGACCCTGCCGTCGCGCTGGCTCCTGCGCCTCGAGGCGGTGCTGCGCGCCTCGGGCCGCGCGGACGCCTTGACTGCAGAGAGGACGGCCCTGGCCTGGCAGGCCGCGCTCGACCGGCCGCCGCCGGAGGAGCGCTTGCGCATGCGTGCGCCGGAGCCCCGGCCGCCGGTCGAGGCGCGACCGCGCTCGCTCTCGGTCACCTCGATCGAGGCCTGGATGCGCGATCCCTATGCGATCTATGCGCGCCACATCCTCAGGCTCGAGGCGCTCGACCGGATCGACGCCGAGCCCGATGCGCGCGAGCGCGGGATCTTCATTCATCAGGCGCTCGACGCCTTCGTCCGGCTATTCCCGCAGACGCTCCCGGGGGATGCCGAGGCGA